>VOFI01001519.1_pt1 | contig 22305 bp, 34 predicted proteins | sample 5384131 | NCBI WGS metagenome assembly VOFI01 (sample SAMN12384728, study PRJNA508395) | human gut metagenome | isolation source: healthy gut H | host: Homo sapiens | reverse complement strand
CATGCTAGTCAAACAAGATAACCCCCGATTCTCACAAGAACCGGGGAACCTAAATGCGAACCTTTTAAATTTATTTAGATGATGAATTTATAGCTTATGAATGATCATGCAGCCAAGCTTTCTGCTCATAGCTGAGACGATCCCAGTTGGTTCTCCTTTCTTTCTTCTCTTTCCGCCACCAACAACAGCCTTTGTTGTACCCTTAGCCAAAGCACCAACAAACAATATCATTACTAATGTCTCCATAATCTTTTAATTTTACTTTGTTATACAAAACGTTCCAAAAGGAATCTCCTGGGCAGAAGCTACTGCTATAGAGATGATTCCATACTCTCCTGGTTCAAGCTCTGAAGCCGGGATGGTGAGCAGATAACTCTGATTGCCATACTTGTGTCCAGAGAAGGAGAGATATCCCTTTTTCTGTGCATCAGAACTTCCGAGCACCGCAGGCTGGAGTGTCAGCCACTGTATTCTTCTGTCCTTCTTAGAAGCCTTGAAACGCACGATGCGGTAGATACCCATCGGGTCATAATCATTCTTCTCAGCCTTGATAAGTAAGCGGATATTCTTTCCGTTATTTTTGATAGAATGAGCAGACTTGCCTCCGGCAAAAGCAATATCCATTCCTTCAACTCCAGCCAAAGTGTTCACTGCATCGGCAGCAAAGCCCCACGCCGGCAGCCGTACCCATCACTCTTACACCAGTCTCCAGTCCAGACATGTTACCTGTGCTTAGTCCTACCATGCCACCTGCAAAACCGAGGTCACTTACAGCACCTGCAATCTTGGAGAACTTAGAGAACTTGTTCTGGTGTTTTTCTACCTTACCATTCTCCTTTGGAAGAACGACGTATGTAGAATCGCTAGTGAGCATACAATAGCTACCAATGAACTCTGGCTCTGGAGCCGTTACCTGTTGTGCAAAACCAACTACTGAGGCAGACAACAATACTAAAGAGATAAATAACTTCTTCATATTATTAATACTTTATGTTATATTTCTAATGCAAAGGTACAAAAAAAGCATTATATATACAAATATTTATATATTTATTTGGTAATATAAACAAATATTTATATCTTTGCAGCGCAAAATAAGCATATAGTTATTTTTCTACATAAGATTATAATTATATATGTATATAATAAAATAATAAAAGGATTAAAGAATATGGCTAAACAAGCAAAGATTATCGCCTTCGCCAACCATAAAGGTGGTGTCGGTAAGACAACAACAACAGCAAGTATGGGTTCTATCTTAGCCGCAAAGGGATATAAGGTTCTTCTTATAGATCTTGACGCTCAGGCAAACCTTACAAGTTCGCTCCTCAAAGGAAATGTCGAGAATACCATCTACGATGGATTAAAAGAACAGTCTTCCAAATCCCTTATTATATATAAGGTAAGAGAAGACGTTAAATTGGATATCATTCCTGCTGACCTCAACCTTGCCCAGGCTGATTTGGAACTGGCAGGTAAAATGGCTCGTGAAAGAATCCTTTCCGATCTTCTTGAAGACTACAAGGAGCAGTATGATTACATCTTCATTGATTGTCCTCCGTCACTCGGTCTGCTGACGTTAAATGCTCTTACTGCATCAGATTATGCCATAATACCACTTGTAGCGGAAGTATTGCCATTCAATGGATTGAAGATGATTTTTGACTTCATCAACAAAATTAAGAAAGTTCTCAATCCAAGAATCAATATATTTGGTATTGTAATTACCAGATGGGAACAGACAAAGTTAAGCAAGAATATAGAGGAAGGTCTTCGTACTCAACTCCACGAAATGGTATTTTCAACGAAAATACGCAAGAATGTGACTATTGCGCAAGCTCCATTGGAAGCTGTCAATATTGTCGATTATGACAAAAAAAGTAATGGTGCTATTGACTACATGTCACTTGTTGATGAATTTTTGGAGAGAATGAAATAGTTTTCTTCTATAAATGAAGTTTTATAAATAAATTATATATTATGGCAAAGGATATCAATTCAGATGCTATGAGCAATCTGCTCCAAGGTCTTACTTCGGATAATGAAGCCGCCACCGCTTCGTCTTCATCTAAGAAAGATGATAATGTTAAGTCTGGCAAAAGAAAGAAGCCGTCCGGTAAAGTAAAAAGCGAGACCATTTCTACTTTGGTAGATTGTGACAAAATGGCAAAGATTCGTTCTATAGCAACCATAGAAGGATTATCTATTCGAGATGTGATAGGAGTAGGCATAAACATGGTTATTGAAAAATATGAGAAAAGTCATGGTGCTATTCATGTAAAAAAGAAGCAAAAAGGAAATATTGATGAAATATTTCAGTAGCATATCTCCCCATCCCTCAGTGAACAAGGACATAATAATCTATACCCTTGAAAACACCGAGGGGTGTTAGGGGCGAGCAGCCCCTTATAATTTTATTCACAACTTAATTTCATAAAAAGATGACTGAATATGAACGTAAATTCATTGTCAATCCTTTCTTAAAGGAAGACTGTGAAACAGAAAGGAAAAGATGGTATAATCTTTTTGAAGAACCCTTTGAATTATTTCAAAGATTTAATTTCGAGCTACACTATTTGCTAGGTTCGATAAAAGGTATAGAAAAAGACCAATCAACTAAAGATGCTCTAGAAGACCGCTTAATTATAGCTAATTATACTTTTTCTGATATAGATTTTCTGAAAAAAATAGCAAACCTGCTGATTAGTTGCGGAAAAAGTGATACCGCAAAGACTTTTGACCATGTTCGTTGGATGCGAGAGGAAATTAGCTATGCAATTTCATACTACAGAGAGCATTTTTCAGCTATACATCTTAATAAGGAAGTCATAAGACCATTCATTTACATGTATGTAAGACTGGACTTTCTCTATTCATCCGCTTTCGTAGATATCATGCAGAAAGAGCCTGGCAAAGAGTGTGAGTTTGAAAATCTGGGCAATTGGGTTAAATATCCTAAGCGATGGGAAGTCAGATATCGTTCATTTGTAAGAGAAAACTTAGATAAATTAAAATAAATATACAAAACAGGAAATGTAAATATGAACAATTTGTTTTTTGCACAACTCAAAAAGGAGTTGTTTGTTGCTATTACAGAAAGAGGAAAAGTGTAACCGGTAAGTGCGAAACGTTAAATAACCTGCTTTGTGAAAAAATCGCAGCAGAACTGAGTGAAAAGTATTATGATTTGAAAATTTATCACTCTGAGTTTGGACTCTGCCGCTCTTTCTGGAATGCTAAATATGAGTGGATAGAACAGGAAGATAGTATCATGTTGTACCTGACGACCCAACCGCTTCATCTTGATCCGGCAAACTTTCGTAAGGAAGAAGAAGCCATAATAGATGCCTATAACAAAAGCTCTAAAATGCCAAATATTCCGCTTCTTAATATTCTCGAAAAATTCAACTCATCTAGAAAACTTAAAGGAATATGGAGTTGGGAACTGCCACTCGAAAAGATAGAAGACACTATAGAGGGTGATTTTCTCAATTTGGAAATTATAAAATCACCTTGGACATTTGAACTATAAAAGCTACCCTTTTCGGGTAGCTTTCTTTCAAGGGAGTTGCAGTATTGAATTTTCAGTCTTCTTAATCCCTAAAGGTGTACCATCCATGAACCAGAAATATTTTAATGCCTCACTATAAGTATAATTGCCCGAAATGAGTTGCTTTCAAATATGGAGCCAGACTGATAAAATCTTCCCCAACATTTACAATACATTGCGCAGCTGCATACTCTGAAGGTATTATACCATTCACCGGTTCTACATCAATTATCCATCCAAAAGGTTGATGCTTAAGCATCTCCTCCCAACATTCCTTAATATTTTCAAAAGGACGATACTCTGATTCAGTATTTTCCTTTACTCTATAATCATATCGGTAAAAGTCAAAGCTAGGAGAAGGTTCATCCTTCCATGCATTCTCATCCTGTACACCGAGGAATCTTGTCTGTATTTCTTTGCCTTGCGTAAAAGCCAGCATGACTTTTGCAAGATTTTTAATCTGTTCTATTGTCATATTCGTTACTTTAGTTAGTTAAAAACCATATTCTTTCTTCAATGAGATATCAAGCATGCTATTGTTTATGAGTTTAACATATTGCTTGCAGCATACATATTTGTATTCTCCCTTCAAGCCGTGCTTGTTGAGAACTTTTTCCACCACCTTGACATCCTCAGAATTAAGTATACCAAGTAAGCATCCCATGCTTACGAAAGCAATAGCTTGCTCTTTGGTAGTAGGAAAAACCTTACCTTGTAACATCTGTTTTTTGTAGGGCTTACCTGATGGATAAGCATTTGCACTACAATTGAGAATACTAATCTCTTTCCATATTATTTCTTTCTGTTTCATACCTATCAGCTTAAATACACGAAACTATTCAAATCTGCACTTTAGGGAGCCAAAAATAAACATTCGATACTTACGATTCTGTATTATAAAAAAGAGTAAAGGAGAGTTTTACCTCTTCAATACCTATTATTCTGAGATATCATGGATGAATTCATCATTTCTGACGAAAAGGACAATTATACCAACTGATAAAACTATCAACCCGGCAATCATCAACCAAATAGCCATAAGTTCACCAAAGAACCGCAGATAGCCACCCATAAAGCCAAACGTCAGCAAGGAAAAGCCAAACATACTAAAGATGAATAAAGCATCTTCAACACTCATTTTCTTCCAATACTTTACAATAAGCTGTTTCATACTCTAAAATTTTAAATGGTTCAACATAAAATTTATTTTGGATTTGAGGATTCATTGCCTTTTACGGTTTTTTGTTCCTTTCGATCCGATATTTTTTTTATTATTCCGTCATCTCGTCATCATATAGCCTTTTTACGTGCATAAAGAAATGGTGGTTCCTAGGAGTCAGAACACCAAACAATTCGGTAGAAAGTTTTTGGAAAACCCAAATGTGCAACATTTGTGGAAGGCGTTCCGGAAAAAGTTTTAGCCGAATAAGGCATCGCCTGGTGTTTGGTATCTGACAGAACCGCCATACCTTTGCACCGTAAAAAGCCAAATGATAGAGAGACGGGAACCACTATCATAAAAAATAGAGGTCGAAGTAAGGAACAAAAATAGAATATAGATATAAAGAAAGTAATACCTCCATGCTTCAAACATGCAATAAAGCAATAAGAAAATAGCACAATACCTATATAGATACATAAGTATATATGTATGGTGAGGAGGCTTGCTATTTACTTGGTGGATTGGTGCAGGCTGCCATTATAAAATGAGTTTTCTCCTCGAATGGAAGCTATCGCTCATCCGAGTTATATGTTTGCTTTCCACATACCCATAATGTGGCTCAGCGAGGTGAAATGCGTACATCAAGACAATTCTTTTACCGTCTTGACTACGTAGTAAAAAGTCTCTACTATAAACAGTAGAGCATTTAAGACTGACAATACTATTGCCATAATTAAATTAAATTCTTCCATATTTAAAAATTTTTTTATATTGTAAATTTTGCTGCAAATATACGGATTTTCTACGGGCATTTAACTTTATCCGTTAATTTAGTGCATAAAAAATGCACCGAACTCCGTATATTTGAAGCCGATGCAAAGATATGCATTATTCTTTATGCATGCAAGATAATAACAAATTTACTTAATAGGTCTATACAAAAGTACTTAGAATTTCAAGGAAAAAGGGTGTATCATGGATTTATGATACACCCTTTTTAGATTTGCGAAGTCAGAGACTTAGAATTATATAATGAACCACTAGCGGAAGAGGTCTGAGACCTCATAATAACTTACTTAGTTCTGTCTATTATTACAAAATATTACTCATAACATCAACTCTAAACATACTTGTACTTAGTCTTCACTAGGATTTTTTAATACATAGATATTAAATCATTCTAAATATACCACATAAGCCATATATGGTAGAAATGGAGAGAAATTAAAGGCGCATGCCTTATAAGAAAACCATCGAAGATACCTCTTGCACCGGTGAAGCTGAATGGTTCAACCGGATGGCTGCGACCGATGAGGGAGCAGCCCGACGTATAAAAGGGATAACAAATTTACTTGCTATCCCTTAGCCCATGCAACAATATTACCATTGCAATCTTGTCTGCATATTTTTTGAATGGACTCTTTCTGCTATTATATAACATCCTTTATGGCAAAGTCCAATTGTTCATATACTACAGTATTGACAGAACTACTGAGTTGTTTTAACTTGTCATTTACTGGTATCTTTCGATGGGCTTGCCAATAGAACGTAACTTCATCTTGCACTATCGCTTTCAACACCATTTTTTGTGCACGGCTAAGTTTCTTGAAGGTCTTGGTTTCTCGTTCTTCGTTGTTGCCATATAAAACGGAAGCGACATATTCATCGGCATCAAAAATCTCAAATTCATTGCCCCCGAAAGGCAAGTCCAAAATCTTCTTGTTGCCTTTCTTCATCTCACCCATGCACTCCTTACAGATGTGTTGGGCATGACCTTTCCCCGAAAATGACTCGTTCGACTTGTATTCACCACAAACCTTACAGTAATGTCCTCTATGCTTCTTCTTTGCCATATCTCTTATCTTATCAAGGGTTATGCAACTGTATGAGAATGCAGGATGCATCATCTTCCAAGTATTCTATACGACTTGGCAATTTGTTTTCTATTATAACAGAATCTAGGCAATCCTTGGCTTGATAGAATCCATCTGTACATAAGAACAACAAATCCATGTCTGATATTTTCGTTTCTTGAATGGATATAGGGTTGCGGAAACCTCTTCCATTCACACAACGAGTCAGAAAAGTACAATTATCACTTGCCCTCTGGTGGTCTTCAGTAAGTTAATATATACCTTTTTCTTTTTTGTAATATAGACGAACATTTCCTTGCCATGCGTAATAGGCAGTATCATCTTTTATGTATAAGACGGTAACTGCTGCTCCCATTTTGCAACAAAGAGCCTTGCATTTATCTGCAACTGCAATGTCTGCTTGTTCAAAAGCCTTTGCTAACAGATCTCTTATATCCACAGAATTATGTTCTGCCAATATTTTATAAATACTTTGTGCAACAGTGACTGCTGCAATCTCACCATATTGCAAGCCACCCATACCATCGGCAAGGATAGCGATGCAACTCCTATCTTGTAATTGTTTGCACAAGATAAAATCCTGGTTTGTATCACATAAGCCTTTTTGACTACAATAATTTATATCTATCATTATAAATCCCTTTCTTCTGCAGCAGAGCGAAACACTTCAGAAATGACTTGCCATGTTCTCCTTACTTGGTCATAATTCAAACCCGATTGTGAATTGAGAGTTTGGCTTATCAAATAGCTTCTCTCCTCCAACTGCAATTCCTCGTCAATTTTGTCTGCATAATATACAAGTTGGTCTCGGTTCAATAACTTTGCCAAATCGTTTGCCAGCCAATAGCCACTAGCTACATATTCGTCAAAATCTTCCCAATCATACACTTCCATATACGCTTCTCGATCCAAGTTTGCCATAAGGTAGTTGTCCAATATGAACGACATATCCTCTGCATCCTTGTTTGTGGTTAGATGTCTGTCCATCCAAGCATTGAACTTTAGCAAGAATAATCCATGCAAAGAAGCTATCTTTACAGTGAATCTGTCATCAATACTAACAGTTATAGCATCAGAAAGCACTTCGTCAAACCCTTTTATGGACATGGCAATTGTTTCTTCGGGTGGCCAATAGATGTTGTCATCTTCCTTGGCGACATATCCGTATGGAACAACATCTATCTCATAGTCACCATAATAGAAGCGTTGGTGTTTTGCCTTGTCTTTCTCGAAACCATCCGCAATCAAACTATTTTTGATTTTGTCAAATTCTTGCCAGTTTGGAACAGCTATAGCCAAATCCAAATCTCTTGTCTTTCTACGTGATGACGTGTTCAGCATCTGCTGCATGACTATATCTCTAGCGGTGGCTCCTATGATAAAGAAGTCATGATTCATTTTACGGAAGCTATCTGCAAGCTTCTCCAACAAGTCCACGAGGAATGGATTGTTTATCTTTTCACTCGAAATCTTTAAGCTCATTCCTTAATATGCGTTGCGCAGCCTCCAAGCAGCGACTGTTGCCACTACCCATCAAGTCTGCATAGATTAATATAGCAGGAACAGTTCTGTTGTCTGTTTCCCAATTCCAAAATTTGTTGTACAGATGAATTTCCCCATTTGCATCTTGCTTGACGACACCTGTTCGTATAAGATGTGCTGTAGGTATTTCCGTGTATATGTCGAAAAGTCCTGGTTGTAAGTAGCCATCCGTCAAGTTTGCGGCAGGCTCTCCTCCCCATGACATGCCCTTTGGCAATACTATATTTTTCCACTCATTTCTATTCGCTTCTGTTCGAAATGCCATTGCGCCTACCAGCAATTTGGGTTTCAATACTTCATTGTAATTGCTAACCCATAAGTCAAGCAGTTGTTTTTTGTCTTTTATTATGCGCCCGTTTTTAGTGTCACAAACAAAGCCACGTCTTGCAAGTTCATCCAACACGTTTTTCACGCTTCCCAAAGATACACCAATTTGCTCTTTTATCTCTCGATAAGGCTTCTTTATATTGTCTGCATCTTGCAACAGATAAAACACGACCTTCAATCCTGCATCTTGAAACACAGGATAGGTTTTCACCTTGGATTCTGTATTTTTCCTTCCTTGATTAAATATTTGAAAAATCAAGTTTCCTGCCTTTGTATATCTGACAAGGCAGTTTCCTGCACAGTCCAGATAGTTAATACCTCTGTTTGCCAATTCTGTTGATACTTGTGGCGTGACGTATTGCGTAACAAGCAAGATTTGCTGCTTGTCATTGTTCATTGTTTGCATAGTCGCTAATGTCGGATTTAATGTAGCTTGGTTATGTTTTCCCTTACATGACACACAAAATCTACATTCATAATCTTAACAGTGACATCATTTTCATTGGTACAATTTACTTTGACGGCTGTTGTTGACACAACATCCCCCACAGGAAGGCTTGCTTTAAGAGCATCCAATGCTTGGTTTATTATGATATTGTTTGTCATCATTTTATATTATTTGTTCAATATACTTGCTGTGTTCAATTTGATTGAACGTTGCAAAGATAATGAACAAAACTTAAACGAACGAACTTTTTGTTCAATATTTCATCTTGTTCAATACTATTTAACATTTTCTGTAGGTTTGCAACCTAAGAAAACTCCCTTTATGCTGGTAGAAATTCTGTATTTCTTAGGATAAGGGCAGTAAATTGACCATGCATCCACCGCCTCTTTATCCTTTTTTCTTTCACTATGATATAATCTTATTTTCATAACTTATGATATTGAGGAGAGGTGGTTAGCCTCTCCGTTCCCTATTTATGTTACAATTTACCTCTATCATGGTAAGAATAATAACTTCCATCAGAAATGATAATGTGGTCCATAAAGAAGATGCGCATGATTTCACAAGCTGCTTTGAGATTTTTGGTTATGATATCATCTGCCTTGCTTGGATGAGGGTTGTTGGATGGATGGTTATGGGCTACAGCCAGAATAGTAGCATTGTTCATAACAACCTCTCTCATGATTCTTCTGACATCCATGGAAGTTTCGGTTATTCCACCATGACTTAATGGAACATGCTTTATGAGCTGGAAGTTCTGATTCATCAAGAGCAAATGACACTCTTCTACATCCAAATCACGAACTAGCGGATGAAGATAATTGTATATTGCAATACTACTACCTAAATCGGGACGTTCTGCTGTCTTTTCTGCATTATAACGCTTACCCAACTCAATAGCTGCCTGAAGAGCTATCGCTTTAGAGTCACCTATACCCTGCACTACCTGCAAATCCTCCACTCTAGCCTTTGCGATATTACGCAAGCTCTCCTTCATTACATTGAAAAGCTGACGGGCTTGCTCAACGTTTTTCTTGGTTCCAGTACCAATTATCAGTGAAATCAACTCAACTGAGGTCAAGTTTTCAAGCCCATTGTTAAAAGCCTTATACTGAGGAAATTCCTCCATGCAAAAACCATTGTAATTCATCTGTTTCATTCTAACATTTTTAAAGTTCAACATAAAATTTATTCTGGATTCGAGGATTCATTGCCTTTTAAAGGTTTTGAAGTTCCTTTCGATCCGATATTTTTTTTTATCATTCCGTCATCTCGTCATCATATAGCCTTTTTACGTGCATAAAGAGATGGTGGTTCCTAGGAGTCAGAACACCAAACAATTCGGTAGAAAGTTTTTTGGAAAACCCAAATGTGCAACATTTGTGGAAGGCGTTCCGGAAAAGTTTTAGCCGAATAAGGCATCGCCTGGTGTTTGGTATCTGACAGAACCGCCATACCTTTGCACCATAAAAAGCCAAATGATAGAGAGACGGCAACCACAATAATAAAAAAATAGAGGTCGAAGTAAGGAACAAAAATAGAATATAGATATAAAGAAAGCAATACCTCCATGCTTCAAACATGCAATAAAGCAATAGATAAACAACGCAATACCTATATAGATATATAAGCCTAAAACAATATATAGATATGAAGATTTAAGCCCTCAGGGAAGCATCTCTTCCCAAAGGACAAGACCTTTTGCAATTGTTAATTTCAAAGGTATATCGCATTTATAGATAAGGAGCAGCAAAAAAGCATTACTTTTGCACTCGCAACATTAAATATAGATATAAAAACAATAAACATATATGAAAAAAGAGGCTTTTCATTTTCTGTGTCTGCCTGTGTGTTGCAGGAAGACTGATAGCACAAGATGTACATTTCATGATACAACATGAGAAAACAGCTATGAAATCGTCAGTGCATGGCAGTAAGGGTATACCATTGAAGTTGAAAACCAACCTGCTCTATGATGCTTTGCATGTCCCTAACCTATCAGCAGAGTTGGGGCTAGGGAAAGAATATGTCCATAGGACTGGATTACTGGTATACCTGGTTTGACAGCAATCCGACACACAACTACTGGAGAAGTTATGGTGGCGGTATAGGTATAAGGAGATATTTCGGTGGGCAGAGCTACAGGCAATCATTGACTGGGCACCACATTGGCATAGTCAATCAGATGGGTATGTATGATGTGGAATATGGAAAAAGAGGCAATATGTCCGACTTTTCCTATACGCTGGGAACAGAATATGGCTATGTCTTTCCGCTGAGTTCAAGATTCAGTCTGGATCTGTCGGTAGCGTTTGGCTATTTCGGCGGTAAATATAAAGTCTATGATCCTATAGATACACATTATGTGTGGCAGGAAAGCCGTTACAGAAATTATTTAGGGCCCATCAAAGCTGATATAACCTTGGCATATCAGATTAGTAAATGTAGGAAAGGAGACAAACGATGAAAATTCCTCGTCAATTCATACAGGAAATCAAGAGAATATCCTGGTGTATCCTCTTGTTGGAAATCTTCATCTGGTTTCTTTGCAGTTGTAGTCAGAAGGATTTATGCTACGATCACAATCATGCATCAAGAGTGAATGTAAAATTTGATTGGAGATATTCTCCAGAGTCAAATGCATCTTCCATGCTGCTCTACCTGATACCGACAGACAGCAATTATCGAACCATCAAAAAGGAGTTTATCGGTAAGCAGGGCGGTTATCTGCAAGCGTTGGTCAGTGTAAATTATCAGGTTCTCGGCTTCAATTCCGACATAGAAAACATCATTTTCTATGAAGATGAAGGAAAGGTGATGGCGACAACAAAAGAAGCCGTAACGATAGACCCTATAGGAATACCGGTCAATACCCTACCTAGAGCAGAAGGCACGAAGGACCAGAGAGTAGTCATGGAAGCAAATAGCCTTTGGTCATCCTTATCGGACAAAGACGTATACATCACATTGGAAGATAATGACAATGATAGGATATGCTATCAGACACTCTATCCAAGACAACGTTTTTGCACTTATAACATAAAAGTCAAGAAGGTAGAAAACAGCGATAAAATATGTAGTCTGGTTGCTGCATCTGTTTCCGGTTTGGCAGCTGGCATCCGCCTTTCTGATGGAGCGAAAACAGCAGAAAAGGTCATAGTCCCATTCTCTATGTCGTTGACTGGTGATATGGAACTGAAAGGAAACTTCCGATGCTTTGGCAAGATTCCAGATGCAAACATATCTAACAAACTGGTTATCTATGCAATCCTTAAAGACGGAAGCAAATGGTGTTACATCTATGAAATAACAAACCAGATAGATGCAGCTTGCAATCCTTTCAAGGTAACCATAATTTTGATAAATTACCTATTCCAAACAAGATTGAAAATAATAGCGGCTTAACCCCAGGAGTCAGCGACTGGAATGTTGTAGACATCCCGATAAAAATGTAATATAAGAAATTGTAGTTTATCATTTGTATATCATTTACCACAAATGATGTCCATATTTTGCTCTGTGAAGAGCGGAATATGGATTTTCTTTTAAGGAAATAGATGATAACAATAACCTACCATATAGGTATTATATGGTACAAAAATAGAATAGATATGAGCAAAACCATAAAAATCATTCACGTCCACTTCATAAGCGGTCATCATAATTACTATTTCGGAAGCGTGAGAGCCATCTATAAGATGTTCTCGCCAGAAGAGTTGGGTTGTAGCGAAATCTACCTTCGCCACCAGCTTACACAGAAGGGTAATCACTTTTTAAACGACAGGGTGTTAATCATTCGCTCTACGCTGATTAGATAGAAAAAAAAATGCTTCATTCTTCCATTTTCGGGATGAAAGAATGAAGCCGCCCGTTTGTAGTATAAATAAAATATCTTGACAACAAGAAAGCGTTACCCCATCTGATAACGCCCTCAGTCTTAATCTTCAAGAGTCAAGTACACCGCAGTGTATACACTATCAATGGTAGCAGAAACTACGTCATCTTCTACAGCCATGGTCTGCCAATCCTCATCCACTTCGCCATTTTCTTTGCCCTTGTAAAACAGAACGCCATTTTCCACTTTTACGGCAACTACCTGCACTTCAGTAATTTCATTACTCCAATCGTGTACTCTGATGAGCCAAGCTGCCCCGATTTCATCTTCTTTTTCCAAAAGGTTAACTTCCTCTTTACCATATTTGTCCATCACCTCAATGATAGATTTAACGATTTCCTTATGGAGATTAATTCTTTGTCCGATGTAATCAATGTATTTCATTTTCTGATGTTTTTTGTGGAGAGGCGGTTAACCTCTCCGTTACCTTTTATGCTACAATTTTGTATTCGTGAAGACTGATGTAATCGTCGTCTAGTTCGTGTTCCTCATTCCACTCTTTTATCTCTTCAACTGAAATGGAGTTACGATTCAATCTGCCTGCAATATACTGTAGTGCTTCGGCTTCAGTCTTAAAGTATTCAAATTCATCTTCGCCTTCAACGCAGGAGTCAACGGCAAAACGATATGAAAAGTACTTTCCTTCAACGTCATTTGTTGCATACACTTCACATCCCTCCTCTTCCACGATATAGTATACTTTCATATCTTCGTAGTGACCTTCAAGAAGATGTCTGAAATCCGTAGCGCCCCAAGCTTCACTGGCTTCAATGCGTAAAACACCATCTTCAAGTTCGCATTCCTGTATGAAACCTCTCAAATAACTAGCCCCCTTGTCTATACCGAGAGCCAAGATGATGTTTCCTTCCCACTCCTCTGATGCTCCTTCTTCCATTACAGGACGTTCTTTGCTCAAAAACGCCTTGCAAAGGTCATTTAACTCCTGCAGGTCTTTTGACTTGCTTTCGATTCTATATAGTGTTGTTGCCCAATTTGCCATATCTGTAAAATTAAAAAAATTGAATAATAAAGTTCCTTCTCTCTAAGATGCTCGACAGCTTCGTTAGCCAACTGGCACGCCCATTCATCACGAGGGTCGTAACACCCCTGCTTGTAGTTCTCAGCCAATTGCTCCATGAAAGCCATCACTACCTTGAACTTCTCATTCACCAAGAAACGATGGTCATTAGCCCATTCTCTGCCGGTTTTGGCTGCGCTACCCATCTTGCCATTCACAAAACGAGAAAACTCGTCTGCAAACTGCTTGTCATTGTCACTAATTAAATAGTCATTCATACTCTAAAATTTTAAATGGTTCAACATAAATTATTCTGGATTTGAGGATTCATTGCCTTTTACGGTTTTTTGTTCCTTTCGATCCGATATTTTTTTTATCATTCCGTCATCTCGTCATCATATAGCCTTTTTACGTGCATTAAGAAATGGTGGTTCCAAGAGTCAGAACACCAAGCAATTCGGTAGAAAGTTTTTTGGAAAACCCAAATGTGCAACATTTGTGGAAGGCGTTCCGGAAAAGTTTTAGCCGAATAAGGCATCGCCTGGTGTTTGGTATCTGACAGAACTGCCATACCTTTGCACTGTAAAAAGCCAAATGATAGAGAGACGGCAACCACAATAATAAAAAAATAGAGGTCGAAGTAAGGAACAAAAATAGAATATAGATATAAAGAAAGTAATACCCCCATGCTGTAAGCATGCAATAAAGCAATAGACAAACAACACAATACCTATATAGATATATAAGTCTATAATAATATAAGCCTATAACACCATATAGATATGAACTATAACCCCCATTGAAGTGTCTCTTCCCGAAAGGCTATACCTTTTGCAATTGTTAATTTCAAAGGTATTTCGTATTTACGCCTAGAATTTGAAAAAAAAGCATTTTCTTTGCAGCCAAAAACAAATAAAATAGTAAAAAACATGGGTGCATTTGGAATTTATGTAGCGATATTAACTTTCATTTATATCGTATATTATGCCGCCATGATCGGCATGGATGTCGTTGGCAGCAACGGCAAGAAGAAAGCAGAAGTTGAAGAATTTGCTGTTGGCAACGCTCCCGACAAAGACTTTGAAGAAGAGCCTATCATTGTGAGTGAAGACGGCGATACTCCAGTTGTAAAGACCGGTGAGACAGAAGTTCCTTCACAACCTTCAACTGGTGAGAACGCGCTAATGGCGACCCCAGACAAGAGCGTAGAACAGTTGGCAGCAGAGATTCTTGCAGCAGATGACAACACTCTTTATAATCAGTCAATGGCTGTCAAGAAGAAAATGGTCAAGTTCTGTGCAGAGAGTGAGGATGAGAAAACTGCTCGTGAATATGAACGTTCTATCTTGGAGTCTATGGAACAAGCTGTAGAATTAGGCGGAAACAATATGGATGATTTAGACGTATGAAAAAGATGATAGATCCAAGATACCTGATGGTATTGTTACTTGTTGCCGTTTCTCTTTCTGCATCTGCTGATTGTGGTAGTACAGATTACAGCGGCAGTATGGGTAGATTATATGATATGGTAGTATATGTGCTAAACATGTGTGTCTTCACCATGCGTCTGATGTATGCCGTAGCATCTGTTCTTGCCATCTACAGTGCTACCAGTATCTATATCAAACTCCAGGCAGGAGAAGAAGGTTTCACGAAAAGCGTACTTGTCCTAGTGGGAAGTTGTTTATTCCTCGTAGGAGCTACAATTGTAATGCCAGCTTTCTTCGGTTTCAGTTATGGCAATACATCTACGTTAAAATTTTGGTAGAAAGTTTTTTAATGATTAATATAGTTTAAATTTATGAACAGAATGATTTTTAGTACGTTGGCTTGTGCCACAAAAAGTTGTGCTTCGGCTTCTGCCAAGCAGATTAAGACATTGGTGAAGAACCCACGCTTCGGCATGGTGATGATGCTTCTTTTCGTATTTACAATTGGCGTGTTCGCCCAGGATGCAGCTGGAAACTTCTCGGCTGGTACGAAGGCGTTGACTAAAGCAACTGAGGAAATCGCCAAGTATGTACCTATCGTTGTGAAGCTCTGCTATGCCATCGCAGGTGTTGTTGCCGTTGTAGGTGCAATCACAGTTTATATTGCGATGAACAACGAGGAGAACGACATCAAGAAGAAGATTATGATGGTTGTAGGTGCATGTATTTTCCTCATTGCAGCAGCTCAGGCATTGCCATTGTTCTTTGGCGTAACCAACGTTTAAGTTTTGAGTTATGGCAAGTGATAATCAAGGGCTATATCCTGATTATCCGGTTTTCAAGGGGCTTCAGAAGCCCCTTGAATTTCTGGGTTTGCAAGGAAGGTATATCTATTGGGCAGCCGGCGCAGTTGGTGGTGGCATTCTAGGCTTTTTGATATTCTACATGTGGATTGGTTTCATAGTAGGACTTGTCTATCTCACCATTGTAATAGGTTTTGGTGGAGCGATGATATTCATCAAGCAGCATAAGGGATTGCATTCCAAAAAACATAGTAAAGGCGTATATGTACTTGCCCACCTGCAACAGTATAGAAGCAGATGAGCAAGTTTTTTATTTCTAAAAACTATCAGTATGATTTCAATTTTTGTTATTGTCGTATTTAGCTCCATCCTGGTGGGTATGGCTATTTCCGTGAGTGCGTTTGGTACTGGCGGTAAGCGAGCCAAGATGTTTGAAAATATCTATTTCAGTGTAGAGGATGTGGATGGAATTGGCGTGGTGTATACAAAGAAGGGTGATTATTCTGCCATTCTCAAAATGGAGAATCCGGTAAGAAAATACTCAGCAGATATAGATAGCTATTACGACTTCACCACCCTGATGGCATCTGTAATGCAATTGTTGGGAGACGGATATGCCATCCATAAGCAGGATATCTTTGTCCGTAAGAAATTTGATATGAACAGGATATCTTCTGAAAACAAAGACAGCAAGAAGCGTTTCCTTTCAGACGCATATTTCCGTTTCTTCAATGGTAGAGCCTATACAGAGAGCACTACTTATCTCACTATTACACAGCGAGGCAAGAGTGGCGGTCTCAAAACCTACGACTCTAACAAATGGAGAGACTTTCTCGTGAAGATACGTAAAGTGGAAGACCGTTTGAAGAGTGGCGAGATAAGCTGCAAGTTCCTCACATCCAAGGAATGCCAGGAGTTTGCAGACCGTTTCTTTGCCGTTGATTTTACAAATGAGAAAGTAAGCATGTCCAATTTCAAGGTAGACAGTGAAGAGATCGGCATGGGCAATTCCCATGTGAAAGTGTACAGTCTCCTAGATATAGACAATGTAGGATTACCGAGCAATCTCCGCCCCTATAGTGAAACAACCGTAAACAATGCTGTTCTTCCAGAGGATCTGCTCTCAGAGATAGACCATATCCCTGGTGTAGATACCGTTATTTATAATCAGATTCTCTTCCTTCCTAACCAGAAGAGAGAGATGGCAAAGTTGGATAAGAAGAAAAACCGCCATGCATCTATCCCAAATCCGTCCAATCTGATAGCAGTAGAAGATATCAAGGCTGTACAGAACGAAATTGCAAGAAATAGCAAAACCCTTGTATATGCACACTTTAATCTCGTCATAAAGATTGACGCAGACAAGGATTTTCAGAAGATTACCAACAATTTGGAAAACATCTTCTCCAAGTACAGCATAAATATCTCCAAGCGTGCCTATAACCAGTTGGAACTGTTCGTGGCAAGCTTTCCTGGCAACTGTTTCCGTCTCAACCAGGACTATGATCAGTTCCTTACGTTGTCAGAGGCAGCTCTGTGTCTGATGTATAAGGAGCATCAAGCCAAGGGAGACCAGTCTTCCCTGAAATGCTACTATACAGACCGCCAGGGTGTACCGATGCCTATAGATACCACCGGTAAGGAAGGAAAGGTGAAGTATACCAACAACTCCAATTTCTTCGTATTGGGACCCTCCGGAAGCGGAAAGAGCTTCTTCATGAACACGGTGATGCGACAATATTATGAGCAGGACACAGATGTTGTGATTGTAGATACCGGTGACAGCTATGAGGGAATCTGCAGCTACTTCGGGGGAACCTACATTTCCTACACCAAGGAAAAACCTATCTCCATGAATCCGTTCAAGATTACCAAGATGGAGTATGAGCAGAACTTCGGAGAGAAGAAAAACTTCCTGAAGAACCTTATCTTCCAGATATATAAGGGAGCCAGCCAACCTTCAATGTTGGAAGAGACCATTATCAACCAGACCATCGTGGAGTATTATGAAGCCTACTTCCATCCTTTTGAGGGTTTCACGGACGAAGAGCGTGAAAAAATGAAAGATGCCATCCTGCTTCAGGACAAGACCAATGGCAAGTATGAAGAGTATGAGCTGAAAATGGAAGAGCGTTATGGCGAAGAGTTTAACCTGGAACTTTCAGAAAACAGGGAACTTTCAGAAAAAAGACAAACGTAGGGTACCGAAGCTCAAAGCCATCATCGATGACAGCGCAGCTACCGAGGGCGAGAAGGAACAAGCAAAGAAAGCCCTTCAGCGACTCACCCCGGAAGTTATTGAAAATAACTATCTTATGCGTATTGAAAGAAAGCTGGAGAAGGTGGAGCGACAGAAGAAGAAGTTGAAGGTGACAGACCTGTCATTCAACACCTACTATGAGTTTGTCCTGGAGCGTATTCCGCAGATTATGAAACAGCAGAACATCAGTTTTGATATCCATAATTTTGCAACTATTCTCAAACCTTTCTATAAAGGTGGAGAGAAGGAATACATTCTTAACAACGATTTGGATGCTTCTCTCTTTGATGAGAAGTTCATCGTCTTCGAGATTGATAAGGTGAAGGATGACAAAGTTCTCTTCCCTATCATCGTGCTCATCATCATGGACGTGTTCACCCAGAAGATGCGTATCAAGAAGGGCAGAAAATGCCTGGTTATCGAGGAAGCCTGGAAAGCCATAGCCACACCGACGATGGCTGAATATATCAAGTATCTCTATAAGACCGCCCGTAAGCACTGGGCAATGGTGGGTGTTGTTACCCAGGAGATACAGGATATCACCTCCTCCCCCTATAGTGAAGGAAGCCATCATCAACAATTCCGATGTGTTCATGCTTCTCGACCAGAGCAAGTTCAAGGATAAGTTTGATGAAATCAAGGCAACCCTTGCACTCACAGATAATGACTGTAAGAAGATCTTCACCATCAACCGCCTTGACAACAAGGACGGACGAACCTATTTCAAGGAAGTCTTTCTGAAGAGGGGCAATATGGTGAAGTATTGGGTGTAGAGGAGCCGCCTGAGTGTTATATGGCATATACTACAGAGAAAGCTGAAAAGGAAGCTTTGAAACTCTATATTAAGCTTATGCAGACAGACTACCAGCATGCCATCGAGCAGTTTGTAAGCGACTGGCACAACAGTGGCATCGGCAAATGTCTGGAGTTCTCTCAGAAAGTATTGAAAGAGAAAAAAGTCTTTTATTACAACAAAAATAATGGATAAGTAATGAAAAGAATCAATACCCTATTACTTTTAATGCTGTTTTCCTGCAAGATGATGGCTGTGGTTTGGCACAACGTCAACATCGACAAGAAAACAGCTGCTGCCCATGACTGCTGCTTATGAGGTGGAAATAGCAATGGAGACAATGGCAAACGGACACCTGCAAAATATTCTCAATCACTACAGGTCAGCTTCAGTAGCCACTGCCGGAATTTTAGTGTCCAAAAAGAAAGACCGGGATGCCATGCGCAACCCTGGTCTTTTTGCGTCAGAGGAAAACTACTACTATACAAGAATCCTGGATATGGTGAAAAACCGGATTATGCCGAAGTTCATCACGGTGGCATCCCTGATGGTCAAACAGCCGGAGAATGCCATCTATTGGGGTCCCTACCTTTTGAAAACCACCACCAATGTGGAACAGCTCTGCAAACAGTTTGAACTGGTGTGTACCAATGGAAGACTTTCCTTCAAGGATGTCCAGTTTCTCCTCATCAATGACAAGCTGCAGGCTGTGTTTGACTTAGCCAGAATGGGCAGTGAGGTCAACTGGAAAGAACTGCTGGATCATCTGGGAGATTTCGGAAAGGAGTTGTCCGCAGATGATTTAGTGGAAGATTTCAAGAATCTCGGTGGCAAGCTGGCTTCCATCGGACAGAATACTGCCGACAGTAACTGGGCTGAGATATCCAAGATTGGAGAGATTTTTCATTCCAAGCCGAAGGAAATCTACAACATGTTCAAGAGCTTCAAAAGTCAGTATGAAAACTATAAGAATGCCGGTAATGTAAAGAATATCCTGATGAGCGTCATCAAAACTGCAGATGCAGAGGGTGTTGCCAACCTCTTCAAGATAGACGATTACAATGTGAGCGGCTATATCAGCAATTATGTAAAAGAACTGCAGGGAGAATACTATACCCAAAGATGGTATATCTATACAGTAGACAGTGGCAAAAAAGAAATTGCCTCATATTGTCCTTCTGCTCCTGCCAGCACAAATAACGAGGACTCATGGACTGGTTGGATTTACAAATGTAATTATATGAAAACTTCTACTCCTCCATTTCCAACTCTTACCACATCTGAGTACAATCAGCTAAAGACAGCTGCAGAAAAATCCACAGATTGGAATGCCAGCAGAAAGAAGGAATATGAAAAGAATAATCCAGGGCATACTATAAGTCTGAATTACGAACAACGTTCTTACAATTATGTCCGTGATAAAAGTGGTGGTATTGGGTCACATTCGAAGCATTGGCGAGGCAGACACTTTTCTGTATATATGACTGTAACAGACTCATGGTACATCAAACAAGAAGTTTATGAGGAAATCTTTGACTCCCCAGACGATGGATTTGAAAACCTTCAAGGAAAAAATGAAGATCCGTCTCCAGGGCTATCAAGATGAAACATCCGATCAAGATGAGAGCATAACCTACCATCTTGAATGTGATGACCCTCACTATTACACAATGGCAGATGAGAAGAAGATGGAAGGCTGCAGTTCTGTAAGTTTCGTGGCAAACTGTAAGGGTGGAGCCAAGTTAGGAGAAGGCAGTTTCAACTGGAAGGAAAATGGCAAACAGGGTAATCATCTCAACGAAGCATCCAAAGGCTTTGCAAAAGAGCCTACGCCGGATTCGGAAGGAGAAGGTATCAAAACGCTGCTTGATAAGAAGAAGGAATATGAAAATCAGATTGCATCCTTAAAGAAACAGATTTCCGACAATGACAAAAGGATGCAATCTCTCCTACAACAGAAAAGTCAAGCTCTTTTCAAGGGTAACAAGACTCAGGCAAATGCCTTGCAGAAGCAGTATGACGAACTTTCTGATGCCAATGCAGCCCTGAAACAGCAGTTGAATACTACTCAAAACCAGCTCAATCAACTTAACAATGGTATTGATGAGTATTATAAAGACCTTGCAGATAACAGGGATGGCAAGTATAGAATCAATGACAATATGGCTGAGCTGGAAGGAATGTATCAGATACAGTGGTCCGACCAGGGCGAATGGGTAGATGGTAACAACCAGTATATCTTTATCCGTCACGGCTACTGCCCTACCGTGAAGAGTTTGGTAACTTACACCGCAGCCCTCTCCCTTTCCCAAAAACCGAAATATCTCCTGGGTATAAGAATCCACCGAGCCATCCTGTCGGTAGATTTCAAACTCACCAGTGAGTATGCTGCCGACAATGTGGTTGCCGTGATGCAGCTCGACATGAAAAAGAGTGAGAAAGAGCGTGCGGAAGAGGTAAATGCCAAGTTGAAGGAACTCATTGAAGACCTTCCGGACTGCAACATCAGTATCAAATATAACTATGCCGGTTCTTCCGAAGAGGAAGATGATGCAGATGCCATTCACCTGCCGTTACTATGGGCTTACTATAATTTAATATTTTTTATAAGCACCTGAGCAACAAAAAGTTGCTCAGGATTTTGCCATGTCAGAAATTTCACTTATCTTAGTGTTGTAAAATAAAAACAAACAAAATTCTGAATGACATGGCAAAAGTACAAATAAAATCTGAGAAACTCACTCCTTTTGGGGGAATTTTTTCGATTATGGAGCAATTTGATGCTCTTTTTAGCTCAAACCATAGATTCCACCTTGGGATTGAGATGCACTATGTTTGGTTATCAATATAGCGAGATTCCGGGCATTGATGGATCCAGCCAATCTACGTATATTGAAGAATTGAGATGTCGCATTTGGAATATTCAATCTAAATGTATAATCACTAATCCGTCAGTCAGATGCCAAACAATATTACCAGAAACTTTGAAATTAGAGTCAATTTTGTCAATAAAAATACCATCGCTGTCATACACGTCAAATCTTACTTTGTAAAGTGAATCTGTTCTATATGCCCATCCTGAGGAGCTTTTTATTTTCTTAGCGCATAGACTGACTTGAAAGTTACGTTTTGACGCTGGCCATATAGTTATGCACTTTTGATTTCTACCTTTGGCAATGTATTTCCATTCCCCATCTACTTGC
>VOFI01003403.1_pt1 | contig 22417 bp, 35 predicted proteins | sample 5384131 | NCBI WGS metagenome assembly VOFI01 (sample SAMN12384728, study PRJNA508395) | human gut metagenome | isolation source: healthy gut H | host: Homo sapiens | reverse complement strand
CAATAGGAAAGAGCGGATTAATATCATATCAAAGTATATGGATTACAGACTATATACCATAGAACAACAAGGGCAAATACCAAAAGATGCTCTGAACATCGCCAAGATGTTAGGGATCAATAAAGAGATTATTGATGGGGCACAAAAAAAACATTAAGTAAGGAGAGAGAAAAGGATGAAAAGCAAATTAAACCTTGACCCGAAAGTAGTGGACAGTGCTCGTTCTCATGCTGCCAACATTGCACATGACATGCAGGCGTTTATTGACAGACACACCACTGTCAGCACAGAGAGAACGATTCTAAGACTTTTAGGGATTGACGGCGTGGACGACGTTGAACATCCACTTCCAAATGTTGTAGTTGACCAGATTAAAGAAGTGGGAGGACTTCCAAGAGGAGTAGCTTACTGGATTGGCAACGCAATGGTACAGACCGGAAAGACACCACAGGAAATCGCAGAAGAAATGGCGGCAGGTAAGTTGGATGTTACAAAGCTTCCTACCTGCTCCGCAGAAAGAAGCAGAGGCAGCGATCATGCCTATGGTTCATGAATCCTTGAAGAAAATTAAGGCGCAGTCCGCGAAGCGAAACGAATTGCTCGAGAGATTAGGAGAGGGCGCACAGCCTTATCTTTATGTTATCGTAGCTACCGGTAATATTTACGAGGACGTCGTGCAGGCACAGGCTGCTGCCAGACAGGGCGCCGACATTATCGCGGTTATCAGAACGACAGCGCAGTCACTGCTGGACTATGTACCTTACGGTCCTACGACCGAGGGATTTGGCGGTACTTATGCAACCCAGGAGAACTTCAAAATCATGAGAAAAGCCCTGGACGAAGTTGGCGAAGAAGTGGGCAGATACATCAGATTATGTAACTACTCATCCGGCATGTGCATGCCTGAAATCGCAGCTATGGGAGCCTTGGAAAGACTGGATGTTCTGCTGAACGACGCCATTTACGGCATTCTCTTCAGAGACATCAACATGCAGAGAACCCTGGTAGACCAGTACATGAGCCCGTGTCATCATCGGTTACTGCGGAATCATCTTTAACTCTGGAGAAGACAATTATCTGACGACAGATGACGCTTATGAATCAGCCCATACTGTAACTGCATCTCAGTTCATCAACGAACAGTTTGCCGTTTTGGCCAACATCAAAGAAGAGCAGATGGGTCTTGGACACGCATTCGAGAAGGATCCAAATACAGAAAACGGATTTTTATACGAATTGTCACAGGCTATCATGGCCAGAGAAATTTTCCCTAAAGCCAGCTTAAAATACATGCCGCCTACAAAGTTCATGACAGGAAATATTTTCAAGGGTCAGATTCAGGATGCGCTGTTTAATCTGGTATCCATCTGGTCAGGTCAGTCACTGCAGCTATTAGGTATGATGACTGAGGCTATTCACACTCCACATATGCATGATAGATATCTTTCTATAGAAAACGCACAGTACATCTTTAACAACTGTAAGGATTTGGGTTCAGAAGTTGAATTCAAAAAGGATGGTATCATTCAGCAGAGAGCACAGCTCGTTCTCTCGAAGGCTGACGACCTTCTTGCAAAAGTAGAAAAAGAAGGGCTGTTCTCAACGATCGAAAAGGGTATATTCGGCGGAGTAAAGAGACCAAAAGACGGCGGCCACGGTCTTGCTGGCGTTTGTGCTAAGGATGATATGTACTTCAATCCGTTTATCCCACTCATGCTTGGAGGTGAAGAATAATGACAACAGAATGCAAAGCAACTAGCAACGTAGATTTAACTAAGGTTAAGCCTTATGGTGATACCTTTAAACGACGGAATGACAGAAATGTCTTTTTACTCTTCCAGTACCTTTACAGCGAAGAGGCAGAAGAAGAAGCTGCAAAGCAGCTGGTGAAAAAATCGGCTTTGACGAGCCAAATGTAACTTACTATAAAGAACTTTGCCCGGGTTTCACTTTCTTCGTAGTATACGGAAAGATGCAGGCGACGGTAGACTTTACGGCTATAAAAGTTCCAAAGGTAGAAGGAACGACTTTAGATCGTGTAGAATGCGGTGACTGGATTGGCGAACACATCGGCAGAGATATCGTAGTCGTTGGCGCATCCATCGAATCTGACGCGCATACGGTAGGTATCGACGCAATCATCCAGATGAAGGGTTTCCACGGACACTTCGGTCTGGAAAGATTCAAAAATGTAGTGCCTTACAACATGGGTTCGCAGGTTCCTTGTGAGCAGTTAATTGCAAAGGCAAAGGAGGTCAACGCCGATGCGATTTTGGTATCACAGACTGTTACACAGAAGGACATTCACATCAAACAGCTGACAAAGATGGTGGAGCTGATGGAAGCAGAAGGACTTCGTGACAAAATAATCTTAACTTGCGGCGGACCGAGAATCTCTCACGAGCTGGCCCAGGAATTGGGTTATGACGCTGGTTTTGGTCCTGGAAAATATGCAGAGCACGTCATGTCCTATATCATGCAGGAAGTCGAAAAGAGAGGCTGGCAGGATAAGGCAAACATCGCAGATCGTTAATCAGCTTACGATCCATTGGCAATGCTTACCAAAGGGTAACTTCTTTGCGGGAGGTTCCCCTTTGGTGTATGATAATAAATAGATAACGATTCTAAGAACGGCGCTCGGGCGCTGCGGATAGAAAGAAAGAAAGGTGATTTTAAGCAATGATTAACAAAATCAAGACTGCTGACGAAGCAGTTTCCGGCATCAAAGACGGTATGACAATCATGGTCGGCGGATTCCTCGGAACAGGAACACCAGAATGCCTGATCGATGCACTGGTAAAAAAGGGCGTGAAGCATTTGACTGTAATCGGTAACGATGGAGGCCTTCCCGTCGGTACATATGGGGCAAAAGACTGCCAGAGGCATCGGTAAAGCTGCTGGAAGCAGGCATGGTAGACCATATCATCGCTTCCCCACGTAGGCATGAATCCGCTGATCGGTGACGGCATGGTAGCCGGAACCCTCAAGTGCACACTGGTTCCGCAGGGAACCCTGGCTGAGAAGATCAGAGCAGCAAACTACGGACTGGGCGGCGTTCTGACACCGACCGGCGTCGGCACACCGATGGAAGAAGAGCTGGACGAACTGGACAGACCGAAGAAGGTTCTCGAAATCGAAGGCAGAAAATATCTTCTGGAAATGCCGCTCCGAGCTGACTACGCACTGTGCAGAGCGTCTATCTGTGACAAGTTTGGCAACTTCAGATGTGATAAAAGCGACAAAGAACTTCAACTATGTGATGGCTGGCGCTGCTGACCACGTAATCCTGGCGAGCGAAAAGGTCGTAGAGATCGGCGAAGCAGATCCAGATACATTTGTAGTTGCAGGTGTTGTTGTAGATACGATCGTGGAAGGAGAACCAAAATGGCAGATTTAAAACAGAGAATTGCGAAAAGATGCGCAAAAGAATTTAAAGACGGAGATTTCGTAAACCTGGGTATCGGTCTTCCTACGATGGTTGCAAACTACATTCCGGATGATATCGTAGTCACACTGCACTCCGAAAACGGATTCGCAGGACTTGCTGAGGCGGCTGAACCAGGTAAAGAAGATGTAGACATCATCAACTCCGGCGGCGCTTATGTAACAGCTGTAGACAGAGTCAACTACTTTTGACACAGCTACCAGCTTCGGTCTTGTAAGAGGCGGACACGTTGCGGCAACGGTTCTGGGCGCTATGGAAGTGGCAGAGAACGGGGACCTGGCTAACTGGATCGTTCCAGGCAAGAAGGTTGCCGGCATGGGCGGCGCTATGGACCTGGTAGTGGGTGCCAGGGAGTGCATCATCGTCATGCTGCACACACAGAAAGGTGCGCACAAAATCCTAAAGAAGTGTACGCTTCCGCTGACGGCACCTGCATGTGTGAACAAGATCATCACGGAGATGGGCGTCATGGAAGTGACACCGGAAGGCCTGGTTGTAACAGAATTACATCCGGATTATTCGAAAGAAGACATTCAGGCGGCTACAGGATGTGAGCTGACATTCAGCCCAGACTTAAAGCCGATGGAAGAAGAATAAACGAAACGTTTTTAGACTGCTCTCGAGAGCAGTCTTTTTCTTGGACAGATTATCATATTTCACTCGTAATCTGCTTCGCTTTTAGGTATAATGTAAAAAGTAAATTTTATTGATATATATGAAAGAGGCATTATGGAAAAAGGATAGAAAGTTACATCAGACAAAAGGTTATATCATGATTGCGGTTGCAGGAATCCTCTGGGGTACCATCGGGCTCTTTGTCAGTCTGCTAAAGAATTTAGGCGCTGAATCAGAACTGATTGTTGTCATCCGCATTGGAACGGCGACAATTCTCTTAATCCCGCTGATGCTGGCCAGCGGAGGCCCGTCGTTGTTTAAGGCGGATAAACAGACCATCATCGCCTGTATCGCCATGGGTATATTTAGTCAGGCACTCTTCAATTATTCCTATAGTGAATCTATTAATAACGTTGGAGTTGCGACAGGCGCGGTATTATTATATACGTCGCCGATCTTTGTTTCTATCATGTCCAGAGTCGTATTCAAAGAGCATGTAGGGAAAATCAAGATTCTGGCGCTTTTATCAACATCATCGGCTGCATCTTGACCGTAACGGGCGGTAATTTTACTTCGGTTAAGTTCTCCGTCTATGGGGTCGCTATGGGTGTTCTGGCAGGATTTCTCTATGGGCTGATGACGATTATCAGTACGCCTGTTACGGAGAAAAATCACCCTCTGACCATCGTTTTTATCAGTTTCTCTTTGGAACGATTACCATGGCGCTGATTTCCCATCCGTTTGCAGGTGTTTCCCAGCTAATATCTCTCAAATTTGTGCTGGCAGCCATCGGCTACGGTCTGATTCCCACAGTAGGGTCCTATTTTTTCTATATGCACGGTTTATCACACGGTCTCGAGACATCAAAGGTGCCTGTAGTTGCATCGGTAGAAACCGTTGTGGCAGCCGTCATCGGTATCTTCGTCTTCAGCGAATCCATGAGTTTCTTGAAACTGTTTGGCATCGTATTAGTGTTGGCCTCCATCGCCATTATGAACATGGTGAAGCCGAAGAAAAAATTTTGAATTTTGCATAATTTCTTCTCGTAATTTTATCCATTTTTATGTATAATAGTGGAATAGCAAAAATTCACCTTACATAATGAAAGAGGCAATATGAAACAGAAAATCAAGATGAGACCAGACCAGAGAAAAGGCTATTTTATGGTACTGATTGCAGGGTGTCTATGGGGAACCAACGGGTTCTTTGTCAGTATCCTTGGCGACTTAGGCGTACAGTCTTCCACTGTGGCCTTTTTAAGGCTTGCAGTTGCGGCGATATTACTCGCTCTTATTATGCTGGTCATGGGCGGAAAAAAACTCTTCAAGATTGACAAATATGGTCTGCTCGCCTGCCTTGCACTGGGTATTTTCAGCCAGGCATTGTTCAACTATTCCTATAATGAGGCCATCGATCATATCGGTGTAGCCATGGCTTGTATCCTGGCCTATACGTCACCGATCTTTGTCTGTATCATGTCGAGGCTCTTTTTTTTTAAAGAAAAAATCGGACCCGTAAAGATCATTGCTCTTGCGGTCAATATTATAGGCTGTATTTTGACGGTTACTGGTGGAAATTTTACGTCAATCAAATTTTCGGTGTATGGCGCTGGTGCGGCAGTTTTGGCAGGGTTTCTCTTTGCTTTGATGACGATTATCAGTACGACGACGACAAGCTACCATCCTTTGACAATACTCTTCTACAGCTTTGTATTCGGCGCGGTAACCCTGGGCGTCATCGCCAGGCCGTGGAATGCCATCGTTCAGGCGGCAAGTCTGCCGTTGCTGCTTGCTGTCCTTGGTTACTGTCTGATCGCTACGGTAGGGTCTTACTTCATCTATCTGAGGGGACTGTCAAAGAAGCTTGAAACTTCAAAGGTGCCAGTCGTTACCTCGGTGGAAACCGTGGTTGCCACCTGCATTGGAATTTTTGTGTTCAGCGAAGCCATCGGATTAGTTAAGTTGATAGGTATCGGACTTGTTCTGGCATCTATCGTTATCATGAATATGGCTAGGCCGAAATAATAGGGGAAGCAGTGATAGCAATGTCTGAAAAAGGATGTGACAGAGTGACAGAATTATCATCGATGAAAAATATCGGAAAGGAAATTGAAAAAAACTCCAAGCTATTGGAATCCGTTCAGGAGAAGAGCTGCTGCAAATTGGCAGCAAGGAAGCCTTCCTACAGATGAAAATGCGTTTCCCAAATGTCTGTTTGGTACATTTATATACACTTCAAGGGGCGATTGACGATATTGAATATCATCAACTGCCCGATGAAGTCAAACGCGATCTGAAACATTTCAGTGATGAGCTGAAATAGGCAGAAAGAATCGTCATCTTAGGTGTTTTCAATTAAATCAATAAACGTATCCACATATTCCGCCTTTGAGAAAATCGCTCGGGCGGAATTTTTTATTGCCGCCGCCTTTCCCTCCGTAGATGTCGGCATTCTCTTTGACCAGTTTATTACAGTCATACTGATCTGAGAAAAGCAGTACCGTATTGGAAGGTTGGTGGACTAGAAAAGCGATGGTAGGGATCAAGCCTTTCAACTCCTTGCCGATATCAAGTATATCGTTAATTGCCAATTTATCGTACTTTTGACGAAGGCAGGCGTAAGAGAGGCTTTGATGTCGCTGATTTCCCCGCATAATCACTGATTTTTTCAGGTGATATAATTCGTTACGGCTTTCTTTGCTTTCTCCTGCTGCGCCTCATACTTAGAGAGCAGGTCGCCGAATCCGGCGGAAAGCTTATTTTCCAAGGTGGTGAGGACGTCAAAACGCGCCTGGTATTGAGTAAATGCCCGCTGACCGGCTTCAAAGTAGATGCGGAACATGCCTTTATTGCTTTCGACTTTATAAATTTTCAGCATTCCCACCTGACCAGAGGTGCTGGGATGGGTGCCGCAGCAGGCCACACAATCAGCGGGGTTTGAGGTAGCGCCGACGCAGACGATGGTGATATCCTCGTCAAAAGCCAGAGCCTTCCGAAGGGCAGATTCTCTGCATCCTCCCTCTTGTCAAAATGTCTCGTAATGACAGGAAGATTGCTCCAAATTGCCTGATTTGTGCGAAGTTCGGCCTCTTTGCCATTTCCCAGGAAATCTTGTCAAATTCCGGCTTTTCCTCCAGACTGATGTCGATAGTCATATATTCTTCCCCCATGTGGAAGCCTCGATTGACGCCGCCATAGAGCTCGAAAAGATACCAGAAAGGATATGTTCGCCGCAGTGACGCTGCATGTTGTCAAAAACGATGAGCCCAATCTATTGCTATTTCAACTTCATCGCCTATTGACAATCCATGGTTTAATTGGTCTGTCACATGAAAAAATCTCGTCGTCTGACTCATAGACATCGATGATAGGAAGATTGTCAATGGTTTCCGACATCACAGCTCTGACCGCCGCCTGTAGGGAAAAAAAAATGGTCTGATTCAATGTGATTTGGCATTTACCATCCTTTTCTGTTAAACCGGTTACTTTTGCCCGGCATTCTCTCAAATAGACGTCTTCTTTGAAATCGTCTGATTGTATTCATAATAAAGCTCCTTCGTGGTTGTCGTATAATGGTTCTTGATAACAACAGTATAACATATATTAATGTGAATGAAAAAGAGTAAAGAAGGGGAAAGTGATTTGAAAATAAAGAAATTTGTCTTAGCATTTTTAATAATCCTCTGCATCTGCGCTATGCCGGGATATAGACAGGCGCTTCAGATTGCTGCAAAATTATCGGTGCCGATGACTTTGGTCATCGATCCTGGTCACGGCGGACCTGACAGCGGTGCAGTCGCCTCTGACGGTACCGTAGAAAAAACATCAACTTGGCCATTTCGCTTGCCTTAAAACAAGAAGCAGAGAAATACGGGATCAAGGTTGTACTTTACCAGAGACAGCGATGCGGGACTCTACGGAGAAGATAATACCAGCGGCCGCTGGCTGAAGCTGGGAGATCTGAAAGAACGGAAAAGAATCATCGACGAAGCCGCTCCCGATCTGATGATCAGCATTCATCTCAATAGTTTTCAGCAGGATTCAAAGGTCAAAGGCGCGCAGGTTTTTATCCAAAGAATGGAACGGAAGAGGTAAGCGAGGAAAACAAGAGCATGGCGGAGAAGATTCAGAAGTCTTTGACGGCAGGAATCGACGATGGAACGGATCGAATCGTCCTACCCAAAAGCGATATTTACCTGTTTAAAAAACGTTGACAGTAATATGGTTCTCGTAGAGTGTGGATTCCTGTCAAATCCTGAGGACCTGGCAAACTTGAAATCCGAGGCTTTTCAACAAAAACTGGCAAAATGTATCATGGATGCCATTGCCGATCAGTATTCGTTAAAAATTCAAAAAGTCAAACGAATAAAGTAATAGCGAGTCGAACAAACAACTCATAATTATCCATTCAAAAATTGTGGATAACTATCTATTGACAAAAGAGAGCGTTTTTATTTAGCGTTGGAATTTCAATGGATACAGACGATAAAGTTTTCCACATTACAATGTGCACAAAATTAGAGTAACGATTTGACTTTTCCATGTGGAAAAGTCGTCCAACGGCTTAAAAAATAAGGGGTTTATCCACTGTTGAAAACTGTTTGCCTAAATGCGAACACACTGGTTAACATAAAACCGGAGAATAAATTATTCTCCGGTTTTTATTGCGTCTACAAAGAGTTCAAAAATCTTCAAATCCGCTCTTGAATAAAATTCGTACAGAACAGGTTCTTGAAATTCATATTTTGCAGTCGGTATTAATTTTCTTCCAAAAGAGGAAGTTCCTAAATCAATTTCCAGTTGGCGGATTTCTTCCAGCGAGTAGGAGGCGGAAATCAGCTGTCCCGAATCAGAAACAAAATACATGCCGAGGACGTCTTCGTTCAGGCGGTATTCTTTTTGCCACATGTTTATTGTTCGGATGAAAGATCATATAGAGGATACCGGTGTCATGTTTTTGTAACCATAGCACCAGGCGTCAGTTTCGTAGAAGTGGCTGTAAATGTCGACGCATCGGCCAGCATTTTGTAGACCGATACAAACTCCGAGCGAGACAACATCATTGCAGCTGGCGGAAGAGACTCTGAAAGCAGAGATGCGTTCATAATTACAGATACGCATCTGCAAAGCTCCACATGGGTTACGATTACGTAATAACTGTCGTCAAATTCGACGAGATTCGTTGATATAAGAATTGGGCGCATTCCCTTTGTCTATGGTATTTTTGCAGAAGGTCCCCGCCCTAAAATCAGAGAAAAGTCCAGATCAAAGTCCTGTGTCGTTAAATAAGCAGCGGCTCCAAAATCTTTTCCAAAACATCTCATCAGAAAATAATTGATTAGTTCATAAGGAGAATCAATTTGGACGCATTGTTTGCACATCAAAATAAAAAAGTTCCGGCTCTGTCATGTGAATATCTTCTTCCAGCAGGAACTCATATTCTGCAAATCCTTCAGGCATAGGAATATTTTTCCTTGCGGTTGAGACGCACGTATTCCTGCAGAATAAACTGTGCCTCTGAGGGTCAGATCAATTTTTTCTCCCCCAGCCCACCGATCAGGGAACTTTCAATTTCAGATACCCGCCCATCGTCTGGACCAAGTACGCTGTCATAGGTTTCAAAACCATACTCCTCCGCATCAAAATAGAAAAATTGATGTAAGTCAAAAGGGCTTTGTTGTCCGGCAGTTTAAAGTGGATGTACATACCCAGTACGCCCATTAATCTGGTGTTTGTCACGTATGCTGATACGAAAGTTTTTCTGCTTTGTGTTGGCGCTGTCTAACAGACCGCCACGTATTACCTTAAAATTGTCTTTGTTCAAAATCACACCTCAATATAAGAATTACTACATAAGAGTATATCCTATTTTTACAAAAATTACAATATGCCATTGACAAAGATTTTTAACAGAGTATAATTTAGAAGATGACGATCCTTATCAAGAGCGGCTGAGGGAATAGGCCCGAAGATGCCCAGCAACCTAGGTGTCAGTTTACTGACAGAAAAGGTGCTAAATCCTACAGAATTATCTTATTCTGAAAGATGAGGAATGATACCGATAATGTCATGCCTTTTCTTTCAAGACGAGAGAAAAAAGGCTTTTTTTTCTTGCTAGGGATGTGCAGACAAATAAAAAGGGAGGAAAAACTTCAATGAAAAACTATTTACATCAGAATCAGTTACAGAAGGCCATCCGGATAAAGTATGCGATCAGATTTCGGACGCAATCTTAGATGCAATCATGGAAAAAGATCCATACGGCAGGGTAGCCTGTGAAACGACGGCGACTACCGGTTACGCGCTATGGTAATGGGAGAAATCAGTACAAACTGTTACATAGACATACCGAAGATTGTCAGGAGCGTGATCAAAGATATCGGCTATGACAGAGCCAAGTACGGTTTTGATGGAAGCACCTGTGCAGTATTGACTGCCATTGATGAACAATCCGGCGATATCGCCATGGGCGTTGATAAAGCCCTTTGAATATAAGGAAGGCACTTTGGACGATCAGGATCGATACCATTGGCGCCGGGGATCAGGGAATTATGTTTGGTTATGCCTGCGATGAGACCCCGGAATACATGCCGATGCCTATCGCCTTGGCACATAAGCTGGCGTTCAGCTGACAAAGGTTAGAAAGAGGGCAATCTCAACTATCTAAGACCTGATGGAAAGACGCAGGTCACCGTGGAATACGATGGAAATCAGGTTAAAAGAGTCGACACTGTCCTCGTTTCCACACAGCATGACCCAGAAGCAACACAGGAACAGATCAGGGCAGACATGATAGAACACGTCATCAAACCGATTATTCCTGCTGAACTACTAGACGACGAGATTTTTGTAAACCCAACCGGCAGATTTGTCATCGGCGGACCCCATGGAGATTCCGGTCTGACAGGACGTAAGATCATCGTGGATACCTACGGCGGCTATGCCCGTCACGGCGGCGGCGCTTTTTCCGGAAAAAGATCAACAAAGGTAGACCGCTCCGCTACCTATGCAGCCAGACATGCTGCTAAGAATGTGGTTGCTGCGGGTCTTGCTGCAAAGTGCGAGATTCAGTTGGCCTATGCCATTGGCGTCGCACATCCGGTTTCCATCATGGTTGACACTTTTGGCACTGGAAAACTGTCTGATGAGGAAATCGCAGAAATTATCAGCAGGCATTTTGACCTGCGGCCTGCGGCCATCATCAGAGACCTGGATCTCCGCAGACCTCTTTACAGACAGACTGCTGCTTACGGACACTTCGGCAGAACAGACGTCGATCTTCCATGGGAGCATCTGGACAAAGTAGAGGAACTAAAAACCTATCTGAAATAAACTTACCTGAGAAAATGAAAAAGATTTTTTCTTTTCATTTTTCTTTTTCATTTTTCTCCTTTATATTAAAGCCATAAACAAAACACACACGATATTCAAAGGAGGATATAGAATGAAAGCGATAAAAAACAGATTAGGAAAAGTATTGATCGTTACTACGATCGCCGTATCTCTGCTGGCAACATCTTTTGCTTTTGCAGATACAAAACCTGTGCCTAAGGTGACAGAGGGGACTACGGTATCAGCGAAAGCTTCATCGGTGATCTCATGGAGCAAGGCGAAACGGATCTTCTTAAATGAGTTTCCATCTCTGAGCGGCGTGAAGTATCTGCGTCTTACCAAAGATGATGGCGTGAGAGTATACAAAGGGCAAGGCCGTAAAAGGCAGCTATGTGTATTCGATCGAGATCAACGCTTATACAGGTGAAGTCAGAGACAGCGAACGCGACTATGAGGGTTCAGATATTCTGCATCAGAGCAGGGGGCAGTGAGCAAGAGCACCATCATATCAAAAATCAAAAGAAGAGTACCAGGAGCGACGATCATCTATGTGAAACTGGACAGAGATGACGGCAGATATGTCTATGAGGCAGAAGCGTACAAGAATGGGTACGAATATGATTTTGAATTTACCAAACGTGGTACATTGATTGAATCTGAAAGAGATAGAGTCTAAAAGTAATCAGCGATTCAACAATTTGAAATAGAGAGAAATCTGGCGCAAAAAGAGCCGGAGGAAAGAAATCCTCCGGCTTTTGTGGATTAAGTTATACTAGCTTCGAATTGATTGTTTAGGCTTTCACAGCCAGTTTGAGCCATCTTTTTTCAAAGTTTCCGGATATGCTGTGTTAAAACTGTCCTTTTGGATGAATCGGCTGTAGTCATGGAGTGTCGGGGATCTTTTCAGTATTTCTTTGTCTTTATTGTAATCGACATCCAGTGTTTTGACGACAATTTCTGCAGAGTTTTTCTGGCAGGGCAGTGATGTAGCTGTCAGACAGACGGATAACAGATTTATCGGGCAGAGCAGGAGTTCCGTTGAATAAAACGTAGAATTCAGGAACGATGAGCTTTTGCTGTTTCGTACTGAAAAGTTTACAACGCGATACATTCTTTCAAAGGTTTTGGCGGTATAACCCAACATTCGATAAGGCATATTCAGACAAATTGTAGATTGACTTTTCGCCCCAGCTTTAGCTGGTCAGGCGAAAACGGACAGCGAAAGGAACAACGCGACTGGAGGGGTGAGCGAAGCGAACGTTTATGTTCGATTAGCACTACAAATTCATCGTTGATACGAAGGTCTGGTCTTTGACGGCGTCTACAAAAAATTCCATTTTCTAAGGTTTCGATAAATATCAGGATGTCTTTCTCTCCGTATACTGTGTCCTCTGAAGCATTATAAAGTTCTCTTAATTTATCCTCATCATTGAACAGAACACGAAATACGCTGTCTTTATCATTACGTTTGAGTTTTTCTTTTATCAATGTTCCTGCCTCCTTTCTAAAAAATTATAACGTGTAAAATAATTACTGAAAATAAATGTTGAAAAAATTTATTGCTTCCGTATCTTTGGACAAATAGTCCAATTGTTCCTTAACTTTTTGTGACTCGTCAACAAAAATCGTTGCAAGACATGCTTCTGTGTAATATAATGATTCTAAATGATTGTAATGGTTAAAACGGCGTTGCCGCAAGGTAAAATCATTGAAACACGACTTTGATTGTAACTTCAAAGAAACGTCGCGTTATAATGATTCTAAATGATTGTAACAGCTACGCTGCAAGGTAAGAAATCATTGAAACACGACTTTTTGATTGTAACTTCAAAGGAATCGTTGTGTTATAATGGTTCTAAATGATTGTAATGATTAAAACGGCGTTGCCGCAAGGTAAGAATCAATGAAACACGACTTTTGATTGTAACTTCAAAGGAAACGTCGCGTTATAATGATTCTAAAATGATTGTAATGATTAAAACGGCGTTGCCACAAGGTAAGAATTCTTGAAACACGACTTTTGATTGTAACTTCAAAGGAAACGTCGTGTTATAATGGTTCTAAATGATTGTAATGATTAAAACGGCGTTGCCGCGAAAAATAAATGATATTGCGAAATAAGGAGGAAATTTCTGCATGGGAATTAAAGTAGCAAAGTTTGGCGGCTCATCAGTCGCTGACGGAATTCAGTTGACAAAGACGAAACAGATCATCGAAGCCGATCCTGAAAGAAGGTACATAGTGGTATCTGCACCGGGGAAAAGGTTCGACGGAGATAATAAGATTACAGATCTTCTGTATCTGTGTAAGACCCATATGGAACACAATCTGCCTTATGACCAGGTTTTTCAGGTAGTGACAGACAGATTCATGGCTGTGGAACTGAACCTGGGTGTTGAAGTGGACTTGCAAGAGCATTTTGATAGAATAAAAAGAAAACTTGAAAAAAGGGTGTTCTGCCGACTATATTGCCAGTCGTGGAGAATACCTGAATGCTGTGCTGATTGCAGCGTTTCTCGGTTATGATTTTGTTGATACAGAAGGTTTGATCAAGTTTGACAACAAGGGCAGACTGTTGCTGGAAGAGACGGACGAAGCGCTCCGCGACGAGCTTTCAAAACACGAACGGGCAGTTCTTCCGGGATTTTATGGTACTAATGAAGAGGACGGAAAGGTGAGAACCTTCTCACGAGGCGGATCAGATATTACAGGTTCGCTGGTCGCCAGAGCAGTGGGAGCAAGATGTCTATGAGAACTGGACAGACGTTTCCAGTTTCTGATGGCAGATCCGAGGATCGTCAAGAATGCGAGACCGATTCATAAGATTTCCTATAAGGAACTGAGAGAGCTTTCTTACATGGGTGCATCGGTACTTCACGAGGACGCTATCTATCCAGCAAGAATCGCGAACATTCAATTAATATCAAAATACGAACCTTCCGGAAGATCCGGGAACCATTATCACCGCAGAGCACGATGAGACCAGCACCAATGTCGTTACCGGCATTGCGGGAAGCAAGGACTTCCTGGTCATCGCAATCTACAAGAACATGATGAGTTCTGAGCGCGGTTTTTGTGAGAAAGTTCTCGCGATTCTGGAAGATTTGATATCAACTTTGAACATCTGCCAAGCGGAATTGACACGGTTTCCGTCGTCATCTCCAGGAAAAAGAGCGTGGATGGCAGGATGGATGAACTGCTGGAAGCCTTTGAAAAAGCAGCTCAGTCCTGACAACATGGAAGTCTTCGAGGACATTGCACTCATCGCCACTGTAGGGATGCGGCATGAGCAGGAGAAGCGGCGTATCGGCGACGCTGTTCACGGCCCTTGCGGATGCGGATATCAACATCAGAATGATTGACCAGGGATCCAGCGAAATGAACATCATTGTCGGCGTGGAGAACAAGGATTTCGAGAAAGCAATCAAAGCGATCTATCAGGCATTTGAATAGAGAAATTAAGGGGACTGATAACTCTAAGGAGGTATCAGTCCTTTTATTGGGAAATTCGGTATGAGAATTGCCCTTCTATATAACAGCAGGGACGATCAAGAGTCTGACGGGGAAAACTGCGAAATGGAATAAGAAGACAAAGACGATTTCTGTCAGTGATACAGTAAAAATGGTCATAAAATCACATATCTTATAAAATTTAAAATAGAAATGCCGATGATTGCTTAAATACTAAGCTTATAAGTAATAACATAGGTTTTGAGAGTTTAGTTTACCACTTACCAAAGAGCTTTGATATGACGCAATGATTAAAAAAGACATATTAAATATAAAAAGCGTAGATTATATGTAATTCACTTATTAGTGATACTTAACCTACGCTTTTTTCATTGAATTTATAACCGACACCCCAGACAGTCAGTAAATATTGCCCATAGTCTGGCAAAAAGAGGAAATACAACAGGTCAAATTCTTTTGCTGTCAGATTTCGTTTTTCACCTTTATCGCTGATAAAGGTTCTTGAAAAAAGGGCGATCTGAAATCCATTTACTTACTGCTTAATGAAAGTTGGAGAACTAGAGAGCCTAGCAGATCACTATTCAACTGTTTGTTGAAAGATAGTATCCTCGTTTTCTGCAAATTTAACAATAGCATTTTCCCATAAACTCAACCACCTGCAGCCATATTCATAACACCTTCAAAGTATTAAAATCAGTTAAGAATACTTTTGTTTTGAAGTAGATATTAATTCCTTGATAAATCTATCGCTTTCATTTATCCAAGGGCTATGACCAGAATTTTCAAACCATACAATTTCTTTATGAGGCGCTTCTAAAACATTCAAATAATCTTCTACTAAGGGAGTAGGTGCATTGATATCATGCCTGCCAAGAAAAAAAAAATAAATCGGTACATTGATTTTTGAATAATCTGTGCGTAAATCAATATCATATAATTGGGGATAGACATGATTAAATGTCGTGACAATTCCTCGTAAATAATTAACTTTATCAATTATACTATATTCAGATGAAAATATATCACGAAAGGTATTATAGCCCCTATTTTTGAATTTTGGGATTGCTACTCATATATGAAGATAAATAATTTAAATATTCAGCACTCTTCCATGTAACATCAGAACCATAATATGGAGGACGACCGTTCTCTTTTTAGTTTTTTTTTATTTTATCTCTATCACCTTTTTCTGTGGCAATTTCAATCGCCTTGTCATAGTCTAAGTTTTCTGTTTCTATAAAATCAACCATCTGTCCTGTTCCAATTATGGCATGATAATAGTCTGGTGATTTTGACGCAAAAATATTGCAAGCGTACTTCCCCAAGATTCGCCTACAAGATATATCTTTTCTTGCTTAAATTGGTTTACGAAGGTACTCTGTTAAAGCTAATCCATCTTCAATATAGGTATTCACAGTCAAGTTTTCGTTTCCGACAGAATATGATTTACCAGAACCGGGCTGGTCCCATACTACGACTACAAAAATGCTTCTCCAATTCTGAAAGTTCATGCCTAACTGCCGCCATTTGCGAACCACCTGGACCACCTGCCAAAAAAGAAGAACTGGATTTTTTTTGTTTTGTCCACGAATACTGATCCACTCGCTTCTGGTGTTTAAATCAACACTTTCTAATTTAGCGATACTATTTTCCATTACTTTTCCATTTTCTTCTTTGATTTTGGGTGTACTTACTGTGATTTGACTATATAGCATAAGACCTCCCATTAATATAATTGTAACGATCAACAGAATAGAGTTCCTTTTCAATCGTACTTGATTTTTTTGAAGATGAAACTTTTTTTCGCTTCTTTAATGACCAACTAATTCCCCAAATAATCTCTGTCACCATGAGGACAAACATACTGATTAACAACACTATAAAGATTATTACTTCTACCATTTTTTACGCCCTTTGATATTTTTTTGACCGGTGTTCAACATTATCATAACACAAACTTGACCGCTGTTCAAGTACATTAGGTTATGCTATAATGATCACAAAAGGTGGTGATTTTATGGAAAAAAGAAGGACTTAATATTAGATTCTATGCTGGAATTACTAGCGGAAAAAAAAAAGGAGAAAGCTGTTCTGTCAGTGAAATAGCAAAAAAAAGGGGAATAGCAAAGGGAGGAATGTACTATTATTTCAAGTCTAAAGAAGAAGTTTTTTGACGCTTTAGTAGAACGGACTTATCAAAATATCATTGATGATTGTCAAAATATTGCCTCGTCTAGTGGAGAAAAATGCTATTGAAAAATTAAAAACACTTATATATTCATTACCGAAGTTCTATCATATCTTCTGATTTAGATGCATATCTCCATAAACCACAGAATGCTGGTATACACCAAATCTTTGGCTAAAATTCTAACCAGTCTTTCACCAATCGTTGCACAGATTATAGAGCAAGGGAATGAAGAAAAAGTATTTCATTGTACTTATCCACTGGAATTAAGTGAAACGATTATTTCTGTTTTTTTGCTTTCTTTTAGACCCAGGTATTTTTTAACTGGACACCAAAACAAATAGAGAAAGCTAACTGTTATCGTTTCTATGTTTGAATGTGAGTTGGGTGTTACTAAAGGTTGTATTGATTTTTTTATTTAATTAAAAATTGGATTCTGCCAGAAATAGGGCAGAGCCCTTTTTCGTTTGTAAAAGGAGGTGTATCGTGTTAGAATAAAGTGAATAAATGAAGTGTGGTGTTCGTAATGAATCAATTTTTTAAGAATGAGAAGACTAATCGCTATTTCAGTAGTATTAGTTGTTTTTGCGTGTCTTTCGTATACTGCGTTTACCCAGTCTTTGCGGAGGAGGGGCCTAAACAAAAGGTAATCAAAGTGGGCTGTGTAGATATCGAACAATTTCTTATGATGGACAAAAAATGGCAACGTTCACGGATATGGAGAAGAATATCTTTCTGCAATCAGCAAATATACAGGCTGGCAATACGAGTACGTTGAAGGAAGCTGGAAACAATGCTTGAAGTGGCTGGAGCAAGGCAAGATTGACCTGCTGTTTCCTGCAGAATATACCGAGGAGCGGTCGGAATCATTTTTGTTCAGCGATACACAGTGCTGCATCGATTTTGTCGCATTGCTGACAAGGCAAGATAATCAGAACTTATATTATGGTGATTTTGACAATTACGACGGTATTAAAGTCGGAATGATTACCGAAAGCCATCTGAATAAGATATTTAAAGAAACGGCGAAGGCGAAGGGATTTTCCTATGAGCCTGTTTATTTTGAACGCATGGTCGATTTGCAGGCAGCGCTGAAAAATAAAAAATCGATGCCATCGTCAACGGCAATCTGTCTATCCAAGAGGGACAGAAACTGCTGCTTCGCACCAAATCTGTTCCGGCCTATTTCATAACTTCAAAAGGAAAATCAGGAATTTGATGGAGCAGCTGAATCACGCTTTAGAGAAAATGGATATAGAAAATCCGTATTATGTTTCTAATCTGACGGAAAAATATTATGGAGATTTTTCCAAGCATGCCAAAGGCTTGACAAGGGAAGAGGCGGAGTTTGCCCTCGGCCAGTGAGCCGATCAAAGTTGCTGTCGCGCCGGACACCTATCCTTACCAATGGTACGATAAGGAAGAAAAGAAGTATAAGGGCGTCGACCTGGATGTACTGAACAGTGTTGCAGAAAATACAGGCCTAGAATTTGAATATGTAGAGACCAGCGATCGGCAGGAGTCCTGGACATTTTTAAAAAGAGGGAAAAGTCGATATGATTGCCGGTATCTACAGTGATAATACATTGGAGCGCAAGTATCGATTAACTTTATCTGACAGCTATGCTGACAAGATGAATACAGCAGTGACGCGGCAGGGAAACGTCGTCTATCCGACGGATAAACTAAAAGTGGTTATTCCTGAATCTTTTAAAGGATTGAGATCTTTTTATAGAAAACAACTATCCTGAGTGGACCATTGTGACGGCAGTCAATGAGGAAGCTTTGCCTGAGTATGGTGAGGGGCGGGAAGGCAGATATCACCTTTATCGATTCTTTGAAGATTCACTCAGATGTCAATTACCAATCAGCAAACGGCGTGGACCTAGTGTCTTCTATTACGATAAGTGTCCCGATCTATATAGGCATCTCCGATGGACAGTCACCTCTTTTGAGGTCTTTAATTGACAAAGGCATTTCGATGATGAACGCGGGCGATGTGGAGGATTATAAAATTTTTAACTCCATCAAACGGAACCAGTATTCACTGTCAGCATTGATTAGGACCAATCCCTTTTACGGCATTAGCAGTCTCCCTTGCTTTGATGACGCTGATTTTCTTAGCAATTTTCTTGACGTATAAGAATCGTCAGAGGGCGGCCTACATGCCAAACTCTTAGAATCTAACAACCGTCAGCTTCATGAAGCAAATAATGCGAAATCAGAATTTCTCCAGCGAGTCAGCCACGATATGCGTACGCCGATGAATGGTATCATGGGCTTGACCACATTGACTCTGGAGAAAGACGATGTCAAGGGGGAAATCAGGGAAAACCTTGAGCAAATCAATAACTCCAGCGTGTATCTGCTGAACTTGATTAACGATACATTAGACATGAGCAGAATCGAAGAGAAGAAAATGAGTCTGCAGACAGAACCGCTGCTGCTGCAATCTGTAATTGATGCAGTGGACAGTCAGATTAGGATTATGGCCAAGTCAAAGAAGCTGGATTTTATCTGCTGCACTGCAATGGCGAATGAAGTTCTATACGGAGATAAGATTCGCATTAAACAGATTTTGATCAATCTGTTGTCCAACGCTGTAAAATTTACACCGGCAGGCGGTAAAGTGGAATTGTCTGTAAAAGGCTGCAGGCGCAGTGAAACGGAGCTAGAAGCAGAGTTTCTCGTAACAGATACGGGTATCGGTATCAGTGAAGCGTTTCTGTCAAAGATATTTGACCCTTTTGAACAGGAATACGGCAATATTGTTGACAAGATAGGGCGGCACAGGCCTGGGCATGTCCATCGTCAAGAACTTAGTTGACATGATGGACGGCACGATTGACATCAAAAGCGAGAAGGGCAGGGGGGAACCAGAATTTCCGTAACGCCCCATTTCGAATTGCAGAACAGACAGTTTCAGAGACTGTGCCACCTTCTCATAACAGAGAGGCTGGATTTTAATCAGTTAAAAGATAAAAGAATTTTGCTGTGTGAAGACCATAAAATTAACCGTGAGATCGCGTGTAAGATTTTGGAGAATGGGGCTGCAGAGTTGACACTGCCGCCGATGGAAAACTTTGTCTCGAGAGGTTTGCAGGTTCAGAAGAATTTTTCTATGACTGCATCTTGATGGATATCAGAATGCCTGTCATGGATGGCCTGACCGCTGCGAGGGAAATCAGAAGACTCCATCGCAGTGATGCGAAGAAGGTGACGATCATCGCCATGACGGCCAACGCCTTTGTGCAGGATGTTAAGAAGTCCCTGGATGCAGGGATGAACGCGCATATCAGCAAACCCATTGACAGAGAGATGTTATACAAGGCGATTTTAAAAGATTATTACAGCGGAGAATAAAAGTCCTTTCTGTAATGAAAAAGAGGCTGCCGCATGAACGAAATATGACCGTTCATGCGGCAGTTTTCTGCATGTAGAAACTTCTTTATTAAAAAGTAAAATAACTCTTCGAATTTTTTATCCAAGGCAATACAGAGCACCAACGCTAACTTAGCTGTAGGATTAAACTGACCCGTTTCGATGGAACTGATCGTATTTCGCGATACACCTATCATTTCGGCAAGCTGGTTTTGTGATAACCGTTTTTCTGCCCGCGCTTCTTTTAAGCGATTCTTCAGTATTAATCTATCGTCCATAAAGCTCACCAGGTTGCAATGATATAACCGGCAAAATAAAGAATTGCAGCCATGATGCCGAAGATTGCCGAAACTAATTGCAGAGTATTATGGGTTACGCGGTATTTTCCAAGCCATGAAAAGCCAAAATATGTCCAGAAGAGGATGAAGGCGACTTCATTCTGCAATCCCTTGAACATGTTATATACGATAACGATAATATAGACGGCGAACATGCCCAGTTCGCCAATACGGCGGGCTCTGCTTTCTGCATATTCAACCCCTTCGTCTTTTTTTCTCATTGCAGGCTCCTCGAGAGAATTTCTTCCTTATTCATTGTTCTTCCTCCTTTGCCAAGTTTACTTGTCAATATCATGATAGCATGCCAAGTTTACTTATCAAGACTTTGATGTGTTTTTTCTGCAAAAAGTACAATCAAATCCCTATTGACATTGACCTTTCGTGGTGCTAAAATAGTGCAATACTGATAATAATTAACGTTGTTAATAATTAAATGCGATAAAAATTAACGAATTGTATGAATTGACAGATAAAACTGTTTTCGAAAGGAGAACGAGGTGAAAGAAGAACAAAAAAGGAATTTTTTGATATCATGACTTCCTTTAGAAATTGAATATATCCACAATGCTGCCGGACATCAATCATGGGGATTTTGGCATTCTCAAGATGATCGATTACTGCAGTAGAACGCAGCAGGTCAAGAGCGTAAAGGTATCCACCGTGGTCAGGTGCAAGAACGTACCAGCGCCGGCAGTTTCCAGAAGCCTTCGCTCTTTGGAACAGAAGGGATACATTATCAGATCTGTTGACAGGAACGACCGCCGCAACACCTATGTGGAAGTGACAGATGAAGGCTATGCGGTGCTTCGTGAGACAGACGCAATCATGGAACGATTTTGCAGATGCGGTCTTCGGGCGGATGGGTGATGAGAATATGAAGAAATTCAACTCTTTTTTTTGAGAGAATTTCTCGATACCGCTGAAAAGGAGGTCGCACTTCGCAGATATAAAGGGCAAGAAGGGAGAGACAGAGAATGAAGAGAATATTTAAAAATCTGATTCCCTACTGGAAAACTATAATTTTGATCGTATTGCTGTTGATGGTGCAGGCATATTGTGACTTGGCGCTGCCGCAATACACTTCAGACATTATAGACGTAGGGAACAGAACGGGGGCGTAGAGCACATCACGCCGGAGAAGATTACATCAAAGGAGTTCAAGGAGGCGCAGATCTTCATGAATGACGACGAGAAAGAACTCTGGGCAGAGCGCTTATGCAAAGATGGAGATGTTTATCATCTGAATATTACAGACGAAAAGAAACTGGATGAAATAGATGACAAGCTGCTGACATCGATTGTGCTGACCTATCAGCTGGGGCATATGAGTGAAGTTGATTTAAGAATACGGTCAAAGAAACCATGGAGAAAGATCCTCAGACCGCGTTTGTGGCTGAGCTGATTGACGATATGTCCATCGAAGCGATATAGAGAAACTGATGCATACGGATATTGACAGTTTTAAGGCGGAAGATGAAGAGGGCAATATGGCTACTTATGTTGACATGGAGACCCTTGATGAAGACACATTATCGCAAGCGGGCAGATGGATGATTCTATGGTGAAGGGAGTCTCAGAAAGTCCATGGAGGATACAATTTCCTCCACAGGTGCAGAAACCCTGCACTCCATGGGTGTGGCATATGCCG
>VOFI01003592.1_pt1 | contig 22482 bp, 37 predicted proteins | sample 5384131 | NCBI WGS metagenome assembly VOFI01 (sample SAMN12384728, study PRJNA508395) | human gut metagenome | isolation source: healthy gut H | host: Homo sapiens | reverse complement strand
AACACAGCTATGAATTTAAGAAAAAATAGTACTGGAATACTTGAACAGTGACAAAGGGTGTATTTCTATTTCACGTAAATATGGGATGGCAAGTAGCAGCCAGCTGCTAAAGTGGGCTGCTGCTTACAAGGCATTTGGAGATAATGGTCTGAAGAGATCTCGCTCTCAAAAAATATACTCTTTCAAAGAAAAACTTTCTGTGGTAGAGTCTTACTTAACAAATGAAATCTCATATCAGGAATTGGCAATTCGTGTAGGAATCAACAATCCGTCATTGATTTCCAGATGGGTCAATGAATTTAAAATTGCGGGGCCGGATGCGTTACGGTCACATAAAAAAGGTAGGAAAAAGACTTTGAGCCAATCAAAAACCAAAAAAACAGATACCCAGGTTCAACAACCGATGGTCAACATCAGTGTGGAACATGTCCAGGAGTTAGAGAATGAAAACCTTAAACTCCGAATAGAGAATGCTTTTTTAAAAGAACTGAGGAGACTGCGTTTAGAGGACGAAGCAAAAATGAGAGAGTTGCGAAAATCATCTCCAGTCTTCATGCAGAAACTGAGCCTTCAGGTAACATCTTTTACCCGGAAGAGCCGTAAATACAGCTCCTATAAGGGTAAGGTAGGAACCATTGCTCCAAATAGGATACATCGTCGTTTTGAGACGAATATCCCTCACCAGAAGATTACGACCGACACTTCAGAATTCAAATACTATGAAGCAGATTCACAGGGACATTTGACTCTGCACAAGCTTTATCTGGATCCTTTCCTGGACATGTTCAATAATGAAATCATCAGCTATGGAATAGCCAAACATCCTTCGGCTAACAGCATACTGGAAGCTCAAGCCAAAGCAATCAAAATTACTGCTGATTGTCCGTATCGAAGAACATTTCACTCCGATCAGGGCTGGGCATACCAAATGAAATTCTATACCAAAAGACTAAAAACGAACGAATTTTTCAGAGCATGTCTCGAAAAGGCAACTGTCATGATAACGCTGTAATGGAAAACTTCTTCGGCTTACTGAAGCAGGAAATATATTACGGAGTGACCTACTACAGCTACAAAGAATTAAAAGGTGCTATCGAACGATACATCAAATACTATAACGAGCAAAGAATCAAGGAAAAACTGGGCTGGAAAAGTCCTGTTCAATACAGGCTTTCCTTGCAGGCAGCATAAAAAAGTAACGAGACGGTAAAAACCATCTCGTTACTGCTTCTCAGGAAGGCCGGGAAAAGCCTTCTTTCTGTGGGTCCCAGATGGATGTTCTTCACACCCAGGTACAGCAGGGCCAGCAGCACGATAACAGCTTTCTGTTCGTACCAGGCAATGTTGAATACCAGAGGCAGGTCGTTGATGTCTTTCAGACCGAAGACTTCCTTCAGTTTCAGAGCGATCAAAGCCAGGGAGTAGGAGTCATTGCACTGACCGGCATCCAGGACACGGGGAATGCCACCGATGTCGCCCAGGTTCAGTTTGTTATATTTGTATTTGGCGCAGCCGCGGTCAGGATGACGGTATCCTTCGGCAGCGCTTTGGCAAATTCCGTGTAGTATTCACGGCTCTTCATACGGCCGTCGCAGCCAGCCATGACCACGAACTTCTTGATGGCGCCGGATTTCACAGCGTCGACCACTTTGTCAGCCAGAGCGAAGACCTGTTCATGGGCGAAGCCGCCCACGATGGTACCGGTTTTCGATTTCGGTAGGAGCCGGGCAGGTCTTGGCCTGTTCGATGATGGCGCTGAAGTCCTTGTGGCCGTTTTCGTCCGCATCCACATGGTTGCAGCCAGGATAGCCTAAGAGCACCGGTGGTCCACAGACGGTTCTTATAGCTGTCTTTCGGAGGAACGATGCAGTTGGTGGTCAACAGGATGGGGCCGTTGAAGCTTTCGAATTCTTCCTTCTGTTTCCACCAGGCGTTCCCATAGTTGCCGGACGAAGTTCTTGTATTTCTTGAAGAAAGGATAGTAATGAGCCGGCAGCATTTCGGAATGGGTGTATACATCCACGCCAGTGCCCTGGGTCTGATCCAGCAGCATTTCCAGGTCTTTCAGGTCGTGACCGGAAATCAGGATGCCCGGGTTCTTGCGCACGCCGATGTCCACAGTGGTAATTTCAGGTTGCCGTAAGCCGTGGTGTTAGCTTTGTCCAGCAGGGCCATGCCCTGTACGCCGTATTTACCGGTTTCCAGAGTCAGGGCAACCAGGTCGTCCACGGATTTGGTATCATCCAGGGTAGCAGCCAGAGCGCGTTGGATGAAAGCATCCACTTCTTCGTCGTCCTGGGCCAGTACGTTGGCATGTTTGCTGTAGGCAGACAGACCTTTCAGGCCGTAGGTGATCAGTTCGCGCAGGGAACGGATGTCTTCGTTTTCGGTAGCCAGTACGCCGACGGTCTTGGCTTTGGCATCGAATTCTGCTTCAGCGCCGTTCCACAGAGCAGCTTCCGGCAGGTCAGCGGTGTCACCCAGCTGAGCCAGCAGGTCAGCTTTCACTTTCAGGGTATCTTTGATCCGGTCGATGATGGCTTCCCGGTCGAAGTTGGCGTTGGTGATGGTGGTGAACAGGTTGACAGTCACCAGATGGTTCACGTTGCGGTCAACGTTCTTTCCGGCAGCCCGCAGAGCGGTGGTCACAGCGGACAGACCCTTGGTCACGTAGATCAGCAGATCCTGCATAGCAGCCACTTCCGGCTTCTTGCCGCAGACACCCACGATGGTGCAGCCTTTGCAGCCGGCGGTTTCCTGACATTGATAGCAGAACATCTTGTTTTCCATTCGTTACTCCCCTTTTCTTCAAGAAAATTTTATTCAAAGGATTTGTTTCTCACTCGATGGCTCTATTATAGCCAAAGCAGAACAGTAATTCCGTTGTTTAAACAACACATGAAGAAAAAAACACAAAAATTTGTACTAACTGAATCATATTTATCCCAATGCCACATCCAGCGTCATCATGACGGTGAACCCTAATGCGAAGGTGAGCACCCCCACATTGGAATGCTCCCCTTCGGACATTTCCGGGATCATCTCCTCCACCACCACGTACAGCATGGCCCCGGCCGCAAAGCTGAGAAAATAGGGCAGCAGGTGGCCGATGATCCGGGACGCCAGGATGGTCCCCGCCGCCGCAATGGGTTCCACGGCTCCGGAAAGAACCCCGCCCAGGAATGCCTTATGCCGTCCCATGCCCCCTGCTTTTAACGGCAGGGAAATGATGGCCCCTTCCGGAAAGTTCTGGATGGCGATGCCCAGGGACAGGACCAGGGCACTACCCAGGGAAATTTCCTCCGGATTGGTCACATACCCGGCGTAGATCATCCCCACAGCCATCCCCTCCGGGATGTTGTGCAGGGTCACCGCCAAGAGCAGCATGGTGGTCTTGGCCAGATGGGTGTGAGGACCTTCCGGCTGGTCGCTGTTCAGGTGCAGGTGGGGGAATCAATTCATCCAACAGCAGCAGGAACAGGATGCCGCCCCAGAAGCCGATGACAGCCGGCAGGAATGCCCATGCCCCCCAGCCCGGCACTTTCCTCCAGGGCCGGAATCAAAAGGCTCCAGATGGAAGCGGCCACCATTACACCGGCCGCGAAACCGGTCAGGCCCCGCTGGACATTCTGGTGGAGCTGGTCCTTCAACACATAGACGCAGGCCGCGCCCAAACTGGTACCGGCAAAGGGAATGAGGATCCCCCTGCCACACAGCAGGACTGAACATGGTGCCCTCCTTTCAGCGATTCGTTCAAAGCCAGCGTCAGCTGGCATCCTTCGGCTAGTGACTAGAGACTCGTGACTCGTGACTGGCGTGTGAGTTTCTCACACGCCCTTAAATCTGTTCCTTCCCCTCCATCTTCATGGCCAGGTTGCTGAGAGCGTACTGGATCTCGGTCTGGGGATGGACGGACAGGGCCACGTCCTTCGTCTCGATTTTCCGCAGTTTCTTCTGCAGGAATTTTCCCGTGTCCTTCTTATACATGTACATGTCAGCCCCGGTAATCACCCGCAGGTAGGTGTCCGGGCCGTCGTCATCCCAGGGGCCAGGAACAGGGGTTCCACATAATATTCTTCCATATTCCGCACCACCAGGATGGCCACCACACTGGCCCCCGCTTTGTCGGCGATCTGGTCCATTACGGTCTCGTCCACGGCGCCGCTCTGGCCCAATACTGCGTTGGCCGCTTCCGCCGCCTGGGGATCGGGCAGGAATTCGTACTGGGCCCGGGGATAGGCCTGCCGCACCTGGCGTTTCCACAGGGCTTTCATGGAATCTGTGGCTTCCCCGGTCCGGTCATACACTACAAAAGCAATCTGCTTCCGGTGCAGGGGATCTGCCTCCGTGGCGACTGCTCCCGGTGTCTGCGTTGCAGCCGGTGCCTGTTCTGCCGCCCGGGCCGGCCCCCATCATCAGCAGGCTGCCCAGCAGGCAGCACACCAGCATCAACCATTTTTTCCACGTCTTCATTGGATCACCTTCTGATAATTTCCCCGCTTCAGGCTGAGCCCCAGATGATGGGCCAAAATCTGTCCGGCATCGGAATAGGTTCCCATGGGCTGCAGGGCCCCTGGTTTCACTTCCGGTCCGAAGAACAGCATGGGCACATGTTCCCGGGTATGGTCCGTACCCTTCCAGGTGGGATCGCAGCCATGATCCGCCGTCACCAGCACCAGGTCACCGGGCTGGAGCTTCGCCATCAGTTCCGGCAGCCGCCGGTCAATGAGCATGAGTCCCTCGCCATAACCTTCCACATCCCGGCGATGACCGTAGGTGGAATCGAAATCCACGAAGTTGGTGAAGACCAGGCTCCGGTCGCCGGCTTCCTCCATGGCTTCCAGGGTGGCATCGAACAGGGCGTCCAGCCCGGTGGCATGCCAGGCTTTCGTAATGCCCCGATGGGCGAAGATATCTGCTATCTTGCCGATGGCATACACCCCGTAAAACTTTTTCGTACACGGCATCCAGCAGGGTGGGTTCCGGTGCCGGCACGGCATAATCATGCCGGTTGCCGGTGCGGGTGAATTCTCCGGCTTTTTCCCCCACAAAAGGACGGGCAATGACCCGGGCGATGTGGTAGGGCTGTACCAGCCTGTAGGCGATTTCGCACAGCTGATACAGACGCTCCAGACCAAAGGTCCGCTCATGGGCCGCAATCTGCAGCACTGAATCGGCAGAGGTATAGACGATGGGCTTCCCCGTCTTCATGTGTTCCTCACCCAGCTCCTGGATGATCACTGTACCGGAGGCATGCTTTTCACCCAGCACCCCGGGCAGGTTCCCTTCCTTAATCAGACCCTGGATGATGTTCTCCGGGAAACAGTGGGGCTTGTCAGGGAAATAGCCCCAGTCGAACATCACCGGCACTCCCGTAAGCTCCCATTGGCCGCTCAGGGTATCCTTGCCGCTGCTCACTTCCCGGGCGTAGCTGTAGGCACCTTTCAAGGGGCCAGAGGACCCGATGGACGGCGTCAGCACGTGGCCGGTACTCATCCGGGAGGCCAGCCCCAGCCCCAGTTTGGCCAGATTGGGCAGATGCAGCAGATGCCGGGACGGGTCTTTTGCCTTTTCCCGGGCAAACCAGCCGGCGATATGGCCCAGGGTATCCGCTCCCTGGTCGCCAAAACGGGCGGCATCCTCCGCCCCGCCGATACCAAAAGAATCCATCATCAGGATGATTGCGCGTTTCATGATTCTCACTCCCTTGCCAAAAGTTCGTTCAAAGCACGTCTCACAATGGTCTGGAACCGATGTTCAGCCAGCCGGTAGATTTCCGGTGAAGCAATGCTTTCGCTTTCCGTCCGCTTGGCCACCACGCCGCACAGGCTGGCTGCCTTCAGGCCCAGGGCCTGGGCGGTGACGAACACGGCTGCCGTTTCCATTTCATAGTTGGTGACTCCCAGCTGCTGCCATTTCTTCATGCTGCCCTGGAACCGGCGCAGTACATAGCCGGTGAAGCTGTCGTACCGCTCCTGGCCGGGCCAGAACGTATCAGAACTGCAGCAGATGCCCACCTGATGGGGCACGTTCTCCACCCGGGCTGCATAGTCCAGCAGCTGGGTCAGTTCGAAGTCGGCCACCGCCGGGAATTCCAGCGGGGCATAGTGGCTGCTGGTCCCTTCCAGCCGGACCGCCGCCTTGATGATCACCACGTCCCCAGTTCCAGGTCGTCCTGGATGGAGCCGGTGGTCCCTACCCGGATCACCCGTTTGATGCCCATGCGGGCCAGTTCTTCCAGACAAATGGCCGTGGAGGGTCCGCCCATGCCGGTGGAGCACACCAGAATGGGTTTGTCCTGCACCTGGGTCAGGCAGCTGGTATATTCCCGGTGGCTGGTCAGATCCACCGTAGGGCCCATGGCCTCCGCCAGGCTTCGCACCCGCCCCGGATCCCCGGGAAGCAGGGCTGTATCCGCCCCCATGAGAAGAGTGCGGGACAACTGGGTATGATACAAGATTTCGTCAGGTTTTGCATAATGTGCCATACCATCACTTCCTTGGCTTCGATTTTCTTCTTTATCTTATATTATACGAAAGAACGGGACCCTGATTCAAGGTCCCGTTTCCCCCGGCGAATTATGCCTTTGCTTCTTCTTTTCCATGGTCTCCCGGACGCTGTCCTCACAGGACCGCATGGCCAGGATACTCTGTTCGAACACCTTGTTCAGGTCCCAGCCCAGCATGTCGGCGCCCTGTTTGATCACGTCCCGGCTGCAGCCGGCAGCGAAGTGTTTGTCCTTGAATTTCTTCTTCAAGGATTTCACTTCCATATCCTGTACGCTCTTGCTGGGACGCATCAGGGCTGCTGCCCCGATCAGTCCGGACAGTTCATCCACCGTATACAGGACCTTTTCCATTTCTTCGGTGGGTTCCACATCGCTGCACCGCGGCCAGCCATGGCTTGCCACGGCGTGGATCAGTTTTTCGTCCCAGCCCTTGTCTTTCAGGATCTGGGCTTCCTTCCGGCAGTGTTCCTCCGGATATTTTTCGTAATCCAGGTCGTGGAGCAGGCCCACCATACCCCAGAAGTCTTCCTGGTCCCCGTAGCCCAGTTCCCGGGCAAAATACCGCAGGCAGCCTTCCACCGTCAGCCCGTGCTGCAGATGGAACGGTTCCTTGTTATATTCTTTCAGTAATTCCCACGCTTCTTCTCTCGTATTGGCCATAACTGTCTCTCCTTCCGCATCATATTCCATAGTATAGCACAACAGTCAGGAATTAGAGAAACAGAATGAAAAGAAAGGCACGATTCGGTAAAAAATCGTACAAACCGTGCATTTTCCCTCCGAATCTTTCCCCCGCTATAATAAAAGGCTATAAGGAGTTGATACCATTGCCGGAAAACAAGATCCGCAAACTGACCCTGGCAGGCATGTTCGCCGCCCTGGCCTTTGCCTGCTTTTTCCTACCTCCGATCGAGATCCCCATGGGGCTGGGACTCACCGGGAAGATCTATGTAGGCCACGCCTTCATCCTGCTGTCCGCCCTGCTACTGGGGGCCAAATATGGGGCCCTGTCCGGTGCCATCGGCCTGGCCCTGGCTGACCTGCTGGCCGGGTACACCACCGGCGCCGCCCACCTTCCTGGCCAAGTTCCTGCTGGGCTGGTCTACAGCCTTTGCGGCCCAGCACCTGTGCCACCTGGATTCCCTCACGGACGATGGGGCCAAGCTGAAGGCCGTGACGGTGGCCGCCATTTTCGGGTCCGTGGTGAATGTGGTCAGCGAACCCCTGATCCGGTTCAGTTTCAAATTCTTCATCCTGGGCCTGCCCAGGCAGGTGGCCTATATCAGCGCCCTGAACTGTGCGGTCAGCATGGCCATCAGCAACGTGGTCTCCGTAGTACTCACGGTGATCCTGTACAAGGTTTTGTCTTACGATAAAATAAAGACATATCTAAGCTACATTTCACCTCAACCTCCACGAAGAACTGAAAGGAGAATAGATATGTCTTTCTTTCATTTTATCGAAAAAAGCTTCCATTGGGAAGAGGGTTCCATAAAAGAATTTGAAAAATTGGGGATCCAGCCTCCTCCTTTACGTGGAATTCACTTCTACAGCTTCTCGTTGGCCAAAGAGGACGGCGCTGGAATTGATTCGTTATTTTAGCCAATTTTCAAGAGCAGAGCGATTGAAAGTAAAATTTATCGTAATGGACCTTTCGTCACTTTTCCGCAAGGTCATCAGAGCGATGTTTCCTGGTGCAACAATTATTGGTGACCGATTCCACATACAGAGACTGGTCATTTGGGCGCTTGAACGGGTTAGGAAAAATGTACAAAAAGTTATTCGACGAAAAAAAGAATTTATTTCAAGAGAAACAAACATATCTTGAACAAGAGGTGATCGTCTGACAGAAGAAGAACTGGCCAGCCTTCGGGAAATCTTGAAGCAGTCTTCAGAATTACAGAGAGCCTATGCCTTAAAAAGAGGCATTCTTTAAGGTGTTTTTCTATGAAAGAACGGTCTGCTGTTGCTTCATTCTTATCTCGTTGGTTATCATTAGTCGAAGAAAGTGGGGTTGAAGAATTCAAGAGTGTTATAAAGACGTTCACTGATTGGAAGACAGAGATCCTCTTCGACTTCGATGGAATGGCGCAGTACGTTCTGGCCGTAACTGGTCCGGTATTTCAACCGGCCCATTTCTTCCAATCGCAGCTTCAGCAGTTCCGGGTGGATGCCATGGACGCCCACCTCGAAGGTGGCCTGTTCTCCGGCTTCCTTGATCTTCTGGTCCAGTTCCTTCTGGGCCTTTTCCACCATCTCTTCGATCCGGGCCGGATGGATCCGTCCATCGTTGATCAGCTTCTCCAGGGCGATCCGGGCCACTTCCCGGCGCACCGGGTCGAAGCCGGAGATGATCACCGCTTCCGGCGTATCATCGATGATCAGATCGATACCGGTCAGGGTTTCCAGGGTCCGGATGTTCCGGCCTTCCCGGCCGATGATCCGGCCTTTCATCTCATCGTTGGGCAGGGGCACCACGGTCACCGTGGTTTTCTGCCACCTGGTCAGCGGCACAGCGCTGGATGGCCAGAGAAATGATCTCCCGAGCCTTCTGGTCGGCTGTGTCTTTGGCTTCCTGTTCCATTTCCTTGATCAGGCGGGCCTTGTCGTGCTTCACTTCCTCCCGGACATTGTCCAGAAGTTCTTTCTTGGCTTCTTCACTGGTCAAACCGGAAATCCGTTCCAGTTCCACCGTTTGCTGGTCGTACAGGGCATCGACTTTGGCCTGGGCTTCCCGCAGGCGGTTGCTTTGTTCCAGAAGTTTTTCTTCCTTCTTTTCATAAGCATCCATTTTTTGTCGACGTTTTCTTCCTTTTGGACCAGACGTCGTTCATTCTTGCTGAGTTCTGCTCTCCGTTCTTTATTTTCCCGTTCCATTTCGGAACGCAGACGATGGATTTCTTCCTTTGCTTCCAGTAAAACTTCTTTTTCCGGGCTTCTCCCGTTTTCCGGGCATTTTCCAGGATCTGTTTGGCTTTCTCTTCTGCCGACCCGATTTTACCTTCTGCTACGTTTTTTCTAGCGAGATAACCGCCACCAACGCCTATTGCGCAAAGGACTACAGCAACGAGTACACTAATGGGATCTATGATGAGCACCTCCTCTTTTGCGAATTTTTCATACAATCCTCTTCATACAACAAAGAAGGCAACCAGAGGTCGCCTTTACACCCAATGAACGCGATTGGACAGAAATATTTTATAGTATTTTCACATATGTGTCAATAAAAATAGGCTGTCGCTTTCGCAACAGCCTATTTTTAGCTACCGGGCAGCTTCGCTGCCTCAGTCTCTAGTCACTAGTCACTAGCTGAAGGAAGTTTAGCTTCCGGCTTCCGAGAAAGGAGAAAAATCACGCTTCAAAAGTCCTCTTCCTCCTGGTTCCACAGCTCCAGGGCACTGGCGATGGGGCCAGTGCCGAAGCCACGGGAGGCCAGCATCCGGGCCAGGGCCGCCTTCCCCTTCCGGGTTCCTCCGCATACTTCCGCTTCAGTTTGGCCATCTGCTGCCGGGCCAGCTCTTCCGCCCGCTCCGTTTCCTCCTGGTCCGTCACCTGGTGCAGCACCTCCCGGGCCGGTTCGCCTGAAAGGCACCGCCGCTGCAGCATCAACCGCAGGTACTGCCGTCCATAGACCTTTTTCCGGCGCCAGGCATCCAGTACGTATCCGGCGCACCGGAAATCATCCACGAAATGGTGGTCCCGGAGCTTCTGCAGGACCTGGTCCTGGAGTTCCTCCGGACAGCCCCGCTCCGACAGTTTCTGCCGCAGTTCCCGGCTGCTGTGGTCCCGCAGGGCCAGTTTGTCCAGGCAGAAGTTATACGCTTCCGCATGGGTGGTCAACTGTTTTTTGCTTTTACTCCACATCGTCCTCAGCCGTTTCCGGAGTCAGGGCCAGACCGTCGTCGTCCTGGTCAGCCGGTTTCGCCTTGGAGGCTTTTTTCCCATTGTCCAGGCTGGCTGCTGCACGGATCTTTTCTTCCACATCCGCTGCCATGTCCGGATGTTCCTTCAGGAATTTCTTGGTATTCTCCCGGCCCTGACCGATGCGCTGGTCCCCGTAGGAATACCAGGCACCGCTCTTGTTCAGGATGTTATACTGCACCCCCAGATCCACCAGGCAGCCTTCATGAGAAATCCCTTCCCCATACATGATGTCGAATTCAGCCTGTTTGAAAGGAGGCGCCACCTTGTTCTTCACCACTTTCACACGGGTATGGTTCCCGATAACCTCGTTGCCGCTCTTCAGGCTTTCCACCGGCGCACATCCAGACGGATGGTGGAGTAAATTTCAGAGCCCGGCCGCCGGTGGTCACTTCCGGATTCCCGAACATGACTCCCACTTTTTCCCGGATCTGGTTGATGAATACGGTGGCCGTCCGGGATTTGGCAATGACCCCGGTGAGTTTCCGCAGAGCCTGGCTCATGAGCCGAGCCTGCAGACCCACATGGGAATCCCCCATGTCCCCTTCGATCTCTGCTTTGGGTACCAGGGCCGCCACAGAGTCGATGACGATGATGTCGATGGCACCACTGCGTACCAGGGCATCACAGATTTCCAGGGCCTGTTCCCCCGTATCCGGCTGAGAAATCAGTAGGTTGTCGATGTCCACCCCCAGATGCCGGGCATATTCCGGATCCAGAGCATGTTCCGCATCGATGAAGGCTGCGTAACCGCCCCGTTTCTGGGCTTCGGCGATCATGTGCAGGGCCACGGTGGTCTTACCGGAGGATTCCGGCCCATAGATCTCAATGATCCGGCCCCGGGGAATGCCTCCCACCCCAGCGCGATATCCAGGGACAGGGCCCCGGTGGGGATCACTTCGATATTCATTTTATCGCTGGCGTCGCCCAGCCGCATGATGGACCCCTTGCCGAAGTCCTTTTCGATCTGTTTTAACGCAGCGTCCAGCGCTTTATTCTTATCAGCATCCAAACTCATACTGTCATCTCCTTGTACTTCTCTTGCTACCACTTAGTATATAAACATCTGTTCGTAAAGTCAAGCGTTCTGTTTCAATTCTTTCAGTTCCTGCTGGGTAAATTCGTAGGACTTATTGCAATACTGGCAATGGACTTCGGTTTTGGGATCCTGCAGCAGTTCGTCGAAATCTTTTTCCGGCAGTCCCATCAGCATGTCGGCCACCTTTTCTCCGGCTGCAGCTGCAATGGAAGGAAACGGGATGGGATTCCAGGATCTCCACCTCCAGGCCTTTGGCCACCTTCCGGATCATGCCTTCGGCATCCAGGCCGCTCTCCAGCAGTTCCGTCACGTAAGGCAGGGTCAGGATGTTGTCCTCCAGGGTCTTGATGGTGGTCTCTGCCGCATCGGGCAGCAGCTGTACGAAAAAAGCCCCCACACTTTTACGGAGCCGTCTTTTTCGATCAGCACACCCAGAGCCACACTGGAAGGAGTCTGTTCCGATACGGCCAGATACCGGGTCAGGTCCGCTGCGATTTCGCCGCTTTTGATGGTAGACACCCCGGTGAATGGTTTCCCAACCAGGGGGCAGCGGGTCACGGTGACCGTGCCGTAATGGCCCACGCCGCCGCCCACGTCCAGCTTGCCGTTTTTCGGGGGCAGCATCACTTCCGGAGGGGTCACAAAACCCGTACCGTATAATCCCGGGCATCCGCCATGACCGGTCCCAGGGGCCCATCCCCCCTTGAACCGTACCGTCACCGCTTCCCCGCTTTTCATGGTAGCGGCCAGCAGCAGCGCCCCGGCCGCGGTCCGACCCAGGGCAGCAGCCGCCAGAGGGCTGCAGTGATGGATTTCATTCATATACTGGGTCAGATGGGTAGTGGTCACCGCATAGATCCGGGCATCCCCCGGCCGTGGCCTTGACTAATACATCTTCCATGAGCACCTCTTACAGCTGTCTGGTCAGATTGGCCATTTCGATCACAGCCATGGCCGCATCGGAGCCCTTGTTGCTTAAACCGCGAGGTACCAGCCCGTTCCACAGCCTGCTGGATGTTTTCCGTGGTCAGCACCCCAAAAGCCGTAGGGACTTCGGTTTCCATGTTCACCAGAGCGACCCCTTTGGACACTTCGTTGCACACATAATCATAATGGCTGGTGGCACCCCGGATCACGGCCCCCAGGCAGATGATGCCGTCATACTTACCGCTCTTGGCCATTTTCTTGGCGACCAGCGGGATCTCGAACGCGCCGGGCACCCAGGCCACGGTAATGTCATCGCCGTTGGCACCATGCCGCAGCAGGGTATCTTCAGCCCCGCTCAGCAGCTTGCTGGTGATGAATTCGTTGAAACGAGCCACCACGATACCGATTTTCAGACCTTCCGCCAGCAGTTTTCCTTCCAGAGTCTTCATTATTTTTCCTCCACTTTCTCATGCAGATCATGGCCCATCCGAACTTGTTTGGTGACCATGTAACGATGGTTGTAGCAATTGTCCTTCATGATGATGGGCACCGTTTCCGTAATGGTGATGCCATAGCCGGAAAGGCCTGCCCGTTTGGCCGGATTGTTGGTCATCAGGCGGATGCTGGTCAGTCCCAGATCTGCCAGGATCTGGGCCCCGATTCCATAATCCCGCATATCCGGCTTGAAGCCCAGTTTAATATTGGCATCCACGGTATCCAGGCCCTGGTCCTGGAGTTCATAGGCCCGCAGCTTGTTGGCCAGGCCGATGCCCCGGCCTTCCTGCTGCATGTACAGCACCACGCCGCAGCCTTCCTTTTCGATCATCCGCAGACTGGTGGCCAGCTGGTCACCGCAGTCGCAGCGCAGGGACCCCAGGGCATCGCCGGTGAGGCACTCGGAATGGACCCGGACCAGCACGTTCTTCTTACCGGCCACATCTCCCTTGATCACAGCCACATGGCATTTGTCATCCAGGTCATTTTCGTAGCCGATGGCCCGGAAAGTCCCATATTTGCTGGGCAGCGCCACATTGGCGATCCGGTGCACCATTTTTTCGGTTTTCTTCCGATAGGCAATCAAATCTGCCACAGTGATGAAGGTCAGGTTGTATTTTTTTTGGGCAAATTCGATCAGTTCCGGAGTGCGGGCCATGGTGCCGTCAGCACTCATGATCTCACAGCAGATCCCCACCGGTTTCAGGCCGGCCAGCCGGCACAGGTCCGTGGTGGTTTCCGTGTGGCCGGTACGGCGCAGGACGCCGCCCACCCGGCTGCGCAGGGGGAACACATGGCCCGGGCGCCGGAAATCTTCCGGTTTGGCGCTTTCATCGGCACATTTCTTGATGGTGTAGGCCCGTTCCACGGCAGAGATGCCGGTGGTGGTGTCCACATGGTCGATGGAAACCGTGAAAGCCGTTTCGTGGTTGTCCGTATTGTTGGCCACCATGGGTTTCATCTGCAGACGGTCCAGGATCTTGCCGTCGCAGGGCATGCAGATCAGGCCCTTAGCGTGGGTGGCCATGAAGTTGATGTCATCGGGAGTCACATATTCGGCGCTCATGATCAGGTCGCCTTCGTTTTCCCGGTCGGGATCATCGGTGACCAGCACCATCTTCCCGGCTTTGATATCGGCAATGGCTTGCTCAATGGTTCCAAATTGAAATTTTTCTTCCATATCCTTCACTCCTTAGAAAAATCCATTTTCAAACAGGGTTTCCCTGGTGAGGCCCCCGGTTGGTTTCTTTTCCAGCATCCGTTCCACATATTTCCCCAGGATATCCGTTTCCAGGTTGACCTTGTCCCCGGTTTTCTTGAAACCCAGAGTGGTCCACTGCACGGTCAGGGAATCAGAGAAACGGAAAATGTGGTATCCGTCACTTCCGTGATGGTAAGGCTGATGCCATCGATGGCAATGGAGCCTTTTTTCCACCATATGGCGGAGCAGCCCGGTGCACAGCTGATGGTGGTCACTTGGCGATGCCCTCCGGGCGGATCCGGGTAATGGTACCCACTCCATCCACATGGCCGCTGACGATGTGACCGTCCAGCCCGTCCCCTACATGGAGGGTCCGTTCCAGGTTGATCCGGTCCCCCTTCTTCAGGGAACCGATGGTGGTACGGCGGGCCGTTTCCGGCATCACATCCACCGTGAACTGGTGGCTGTCGAACTTTGTCACCGTCAGGCAGGCACCGTTGCAGCACACACTTTCCCCCATCTTCAGCAGGGGCGGGATTTTTTCAGCGCTGATGGTCAACCGGTAGGAATCCTGTTCCCGCCGCAGTTCTTCCACCCTGCCCATTTCCGCGATCAAGCCTGTGAACATGGTCTCCAGCTCCTTTCCAGAAGGCCCGTGACCATCAGGTCGGTGCCGAAGGCCTCTGTATGAGGCTCCAGCAGTGTCACCCGCTGGTCCATGGTCCGTGCGCCCCGGCCGCCGATGGCCGTCAGGTTCCGCCGACCCCCGATGAGACAGGGGGGCGATGAAGGCGTATACCCGCTGGGCCAGTTTCTGGTCAAAGAAAGCGCCATGGACCTGGCTGCCCCTTCCACCAGCACGCTGGTCTTTTTCGGCCTTGCCCAGCCTGTCCAGCAGGATGCCCAGATCCAGGGCGCCCTGTTTTTCCGGGATCTGCCACACGGTGACCTGATCCAGTTTCTGGAAGGCCGCCACCTTATCGGCATCCGCCCGGCAGGAGGTCACCAGCAGGGTCTTGGCAGCTCCGTCGGTGAACACCTTCCTGTCCATGGGCAGCTGGCAATGGCTGTCCAGCACGATGCGCGGGGATTTTTCCCCTCCACCAGCCGAAGCAGGTCAGGGACGGATCATCGTTCAGGACCGTGTTCTTCCCCACCAGGATGCAGTCGTAGATGCTGCGCGCAGCCTGTGGGCATAGGTCCGTGACTGTTCATTGGTGATCCATTTGGAATCACCGGACGCCGTGGCAATCTTCCCGTCCAGGGTCATGGCATATTTCAGCGCCACAAAAGGACGGCCGGTGGTCATCCAGTGCATGAACACCCGTTCTGCTCATAGGCCTTGTCGGCCAGCACCCCCGGACCACTTCCACCCCCGCTTCCCGGAGCCGGGCAAAGCCACGGCCGGATACCTTCGGGTTGGGGTCATCGGCCGCCGCCACCACTTTTTGATGCCGGCCTTGATCAGGGCTTCGCAGCAGGGACCGGTCCGGCCCGTATGGGAACAGGGTTCCAGGGTCACATAGGCCGTACAGCCTGCCACCTGGTTCCCCGCATCCCGCATGGCCATGATTTCCGCGTGGGGGCTGGCCTGCCTTGTGGTGATAGCCTTTGCCTACGATTTTCCCTTCCGGATTGACGATGACGCAACCCACCAGAGGATTGGGACTGGGTACAGCCCCGGGCCTTTTCGGCCAGGTCCAGGGCCATCTGCATATATTCTTTGTCTGTCACAGTTTCACCTGCTTTCAAGATACCAAAATACAAAAGCCGTGCCATCCAGGAAGGATAGCACGGCAGATACACTTTTCCAGCGCTGTCTTTTCTCATCCAGACTGTACTGTCGGTATCGGAATTCCACCGATTCGTGCCGAGGCTCGCGGACTTTACCGCCGGTAGGGACTTGCACCCCTCCCCAAAGACAAAATGTATGATGTTGTTCCGGATTTATTATACCATATCTGTATGGGATTGCAAGAAGCCAGATACGGCGCTATGCGCCTTGAGAAGTCAGATGTCAGCTTTGTCCGATTTCCAAGCACACCCAAACTGCTTACAACCAACAAGCTGACTTCTGACATCTGTAGACCCTGAAGGGCCGTGTCTGATTTCTTTCTTAGAAGGAGTATTCCGCCCCCACGATGATCCGGCGTCCAGGCATGGGATAATTATCCTGCCCATTGACGACACCGGCATATTCGGCATACGCAGCGTTGTTCAGGTTATAGATGTTAGCAAAACCGGTCCAGTTGTTGGTGAACTTATACCGGGCAGCCAGGTCCAGGGTGAAGTAATTGTGTTCCCCATACTTTTCGCCGGACAGCCCGGAACCGCCCCGGCCCGTCAGAGACACGTTCCACTTGGTGTCATGGTACCGGACACCAGCCTGGAAGTAGTTGGGCGCGTAGTTCAGGTCTCTTACATAGCCATTACCGTCCTGCTTGTCGGTATTCACCTTTACGTAGGTATAAGCTGCATCGATATCCCACAGTTTGTTCAGGTGATGTTCCACGGACAGAGTCATGCCGCGTCTCTTTTTCCTTGTCTACATTGATGGGTGCATAAATCCACGTAACAGGATCGGATGCCCAGCGGATGGCATTGTGCAGATTGCTGTAGAACACCTTTGATACCCGCATCCGTCTTCGGGTCAATCTTGAAGTTGTAACCGGCGCTCCACACATTCCCGGTTTCCGGTTTCAGGTTCGGATTCCCCATCATGAAATAGCTCGGCTGATACCAGAACAGATCATCCGTGGTCGGAGCTCTGAATACGGAGTTCCAGGACAGGTAGGCATTGCTGTCCTGGCTGAATTTTTGTTGACGGCCACACTGCCAGTAGTACGGCTACCGGCTTTGCTGTGGTCATCATAACGGACCCCAGTATTTAACTGCCAGGTCGGAGCAAATTTCCACTGATCCTGCAGGAACACAGCTTTGTTGTTGTAGCTGCCGCTGTTGTACAATCCTTTATGGGTTACTTTAGCGTTTCTATATTCCAGACCGGCCACCAGGGTGTTGGTATCGGACAGAACAAAATTCTGCTGGCCTTCGATGCCCCAGTCTCTTTCATTCATTTCCCCATCATGGTAAGAATAGAGAGGGGCGCCGAAGTTGGAATAGTTCAGGTAATTTCTATAAGCCTGCAGGTAACCGGAGTTTCTGGAATCCCGATTCCAGTCATATTTGATGCCCACGTTATTGGTTTTCTTAGTGGTATGACGCTGGTCTGCATTGGGCTGGTAAGAATAATCATACAGCCCAGCCAGCAGGTTCCCTTCCAGATTGGAATAATCGTAGTTGACGGTCAGTCCATCACTCTTGGTGAAGTCCTGGGTCAATTTCAGGGAAAGGGCATCCTGGGTGTAGTTGGACTGTCCGTCCCATCTTTTGGTATCCCCATTGGTGTCTTTGTATTTCAGGTAAGAAGCCTTGTTCCGGTTGATTCCTACCTGGAAGCCGGTCTTATCCTGCTTTCCGCCAAAAAGAAAGTCCCAGGTCCTGGGTACCCCAGGATCCATAGCCCACATGGACCGTACCGGAAGTTTCTTCCGGAGTCTTGGTGATGATGTTGATGACGCCCCCTACAGCATCGGCGCCGTACAGGGGTGGAAGCGCCCCCCTTCACCACTTCGATCCGTTCGATCATGCTGACTCCGGGCAGGGTGTTGGCGTCAACTGTGGATTTCCCGCTGGTCAGTCCCATGCTGTTGTTCACCCGGCGGCCATCCACCATCACGACCACCCGGTCGTCCCCATTCAGGACCACCCGCCGCTCAAAAGCCGGGCCGCTGGCATCCAGTACCCGTGCCCCCGGCACATCCTCCAGGGCATCCGTTACGGTACGATATCCCCGGTCGGAGATCTGCTGGCTGGTAATCACGGTCACATCCGCCGGCGTATCCACCTTCTGGTTCTTCAGCCGGTTGGCCGTAATCACGATTTCCTGGGCAGGTTTTTCTGCCTGCTCCTGTTCTGCGGCCCACACAGACGTACTGCCGGCCAGTACGGCCGTCAGTACGGCGGCAGCCAGTTTTGATTCCACACTTCTTTCATCCGATGACTTCCCTTCTTTTTCATAGAATAGTTCTCTATTAGTCTATCCTATCTGCTGTTATAACACAAGTAGACTGAAGTTATGGATTCCTATAGATTAAAGGAATAGCAAAAAAGGGAGTGAAAAAAATGTTTTCACTCCCCGTCACTAGTCTCTAGTCACTAGTCTCTAGCCGATGGAAGCCAGCTGACGCTGGCGAAATAAAGGCGCTGTGGATGATTTTTTCACAGCGCCCTGTCTCAATAACTTACATGCATCAAATAGAGCCCCTGGGGCGGAGCAGCCATGCCAGCCTGTTTCCGGTTCCTGGCCGCCAACACCCGGGCGAAATCTTCCCGGTTCCACGTTCCAGTGCCTACCCGGACCAGGCATCCTACGATGTTCCGCACCATCCGGTACAGGAACCCGTCTCCGGTGATGGTAAAGGTACAGGTCCCCGTCCTGCACCCAGTGGGCTTCCGTCAAAGTCCGCACCGGAAGTATCCTGGCTGCCCTGATTCCTAAGGACAAATCATGCTTTCCCAGCAGCAGGGCCGCTGCCTGGTTCATCCGGTCCACATCCACCTTTTCCCGGAACTCCCAGGTGGTGTTCCGCCGGGTGGATCGGGCAGGGGCGCATACAGCAGCTTGTATTGGTAGGTCTTATCCACCGCATCGAACCGGGCGTGGAAATCATCCGGTGCGTAGAACGCCTCCCGCACCGCGATGTCCGGAGGCAGATGGGGTTCCAGGGCCCGGCGGTAGTTTTCCGGCGGGATCCGGGAGCTGGTGGTGAAGGAAATCACCTGGCCCAGAGCATGGACCCCGGCATCCGTCCGTCCCGCGGCCTTGATCAGGATGGGCTCCTTCAGCACTTCCGTCAGGGCTTTTTCCAGCACCTGCTGGACCCCCACCCCGTTCTTCTGCCGCTGGAACCCCTGGTAATTGGTTCCGTCATAGGCCACAATGGCCTTGATGGTATGGCTCATGCAGACAGCCCCCATTTCAGGAACGCCATGACGGCAAACAATGCCAGCAGCACCAGGGCCGCCACGGCGTCATTCTTTCCATACGCCAGTTCGTGCATCCGGGTACGGCCTTCCCCGCCCCGGTAGCACCGGGCCTCCATGGCCAGAGCCAGTTCATCCGCCCGCCGGAACGAAGAAATGAACAGAGGGATCAGAATGGGCAGCATGTTCCTGGCCCGTTTCATGATGTTGCCGGAGGTAAAATCCGCCCCCCGGGACATCTGGGCTTTCATGATCCGGTCCGTTTCCTCCAGCAGGATGGGGATGAACCGGAGCGCAATGGTCATCATCATGGCCAGTTCATGGGCCTAAGACCCCGATCTTCTTGAAAGGACGCAGCAGGGATTCGATGCCATCGGTCAAAACAATGGGTGATGTGGTGAAAGTCATGAGAGGAAACCAGCAGCAGCAGCACCAGCCGCCAGGGACATCTTTACCCCCAGCACAATGCCTTCTTTCGTAATGTGGATGAATTTCCACTGCCACAGGATTTCCCCGGGGTCCGTGACGAAGTGGATCACCATGGTCAAAAGGATGATGATCCACAGGGGTTTGATGGAGCGGAGCAGCAGGCCCGGCGGCAATTTGGCCAGGACGGCCCCCACCACCAGGAAACCGATCAGCACCCCATAGGAAAGAGGCGTTTCGGCCAGAAAGACCATGACCATATAGAACAGCACCGCCAGGATCTTGGTCCGGGGATCCAGGTGATGGATGCAGGATTCACCGGGGTAGTACTGCCCCAGGGTAATGTCGGTCAGCATACTTTCCACCCCTTTGCTTTGTCAATGGCCCGGATCAGTTCCGCTTTGGTCAGCGGCGTCCCTTCGATGGGCAGTCCCTGCTGGCGCAGTTCCTCCGCCAGTTTCACACTTTCCGGCACATCCACGGAAAGGGACTGGAGCTTTTCCCGGTCGTGGGTGAACAGTTCCCGGGCCGGGCCGTCCAGCTGCAGCCTGGCTGTCGCTCATGACCAGCAGACGGCTGGCGTACTGGGCCGCTTCCTCCATGCTGTGGGTAATCAGCAGCACCCCCATCTTCCGTTCCCGGAAGATTTTCTGCAGCTGCTGGAAAATGTTGTCCCGGCTGATGGGGTCCAGTCCGGCGCTTGGCTCATCCATGATCAGGTAATCCGGTTCCATGGCCACCACTCCGGCAATGGCCACCCGGCGCATCTGGCCGCCGGACAACTGAAAGGGCGACCGCTGGGCAAAGGTATCGAAGTCCAGATCCACGAAGGCCATGGCACTGCGGATGGCCCGATCCACTTCCTGTTCGTTCTGCCCTGGTTCCGGGGCCCGAAGGCGATGTCTTCATAGATGGTCTCCGCAAACAGCTGGTGTTCCGGATACTGGAACACCATCCCCACCCGGTTCCGGGCCTTCCGGGCTTCCGGGGTCTTGTCCGCCAGATCCACCCCATCCACCAGCACTTTGCCGCTGGCCGGATGGAGGAGGCCGTTCAAATGCTCGGCCAGGGTGGATTTCCCGCTGCCCGTATGGCCGATCAGGGCCACGAATTCCCCTTTTTCCAGGGTAAAGCTCACATCATCCAGGGCCTTTTTTCCAGGCTGGTGTGCGTCATATAACTATAGGACACATGGTCTACTTGGATGGACATAATGCTTCACACAACTCCTTATGGGTAATGATGGGCGGCAGCCTGTGGCCCTGTTTGTTGAGGGCATTGGCCACTTCTGCAGCCAGAGGGCATTCCAGCCCCAGCCCCCGGATCCGGTCCACCTGGGTGAACACTTTTTGGGCGTTCCCTGAAGTACGATCTTGCCCTTCTGCATGGCAATGATCCGATCCGCCAGGATGGCTTCTTCCATTTTATGGGTGATATACACGATGGTGATGTGCTTTTCCCGGTTCAGTTTCAGCACCGTACTGACGATTTCCTTCCGGCCCCGTGGATCCAGCATGGCCGTGGGTTCGTCAAAGACAATGCACCGGGGCTCCAAAGCCAGCACCCCGGCAATGGCCACCCGCTGTTTCTGCCCCCCTGAAAGCCGATGGGGAGCCCGTTTGGCATAGTCCAGCATATCCACCGCTGCCAGGGCTTTTTCCACCCGGGGACGGATTTCCGGACCCGGACTCCGATGTTCTCCAGACCAAAGGCCACATCTTCTTCCACAATGGCCGCCACGATCTGGTTGTCCGATTCTGGAACACCATGCCCACCGTCTGCCGGACAGGCCACAGGTTTTCTTCATCGGCTGTATCCAGGCCTGCCACCAGACAATGGCCGCTGGTAGGGGAAAGCAGGCCGTTGAAATGACGGGCCAGGGTGGATTTGCCACTGCCGTTGGTGCCAATGATGGCCACGAACTCACCGGGCATAATGGACAGATTGATTCCGTCCAGTGCTGTCATTTCCTGATTCTGCCCATCTACATACGTATGGGTCAGGTTTTTTGGTTTCAATAATCGGTTCCATAACAACCTCCATAAAGATAAATTATATCTTTGTTACCTCTATGTAGTCAAATAGAAAAAGGACTGCCGAAGCAGTCCTTTTCATGCATATATTGCTCTTGTACACCTATTTTTCCGTAAGTACGGTGATACATTCCACTTCCACAAGGGCTCCCAACGGCAGCTCCCCGATTTCCACACAGGACCGTGCCGGGAATCCCCCTGTAAAAAAGGATTGATAGATTTCATTGACTTTCCCGAAATCATTCATATCCTGCAGGAAGATCGTAGTTTTAACAATCTGGTCATACGTAGCACCGGCCGCTTCCAGGACAGCTCCCACATTCTTCATGGAGCAATGTGCCTGTTCTTCCACCGTAGCCGGCAATTTCCCGGTCGCAACATCGATGCCCAGCTGTCCGGACACAAAAATGGTGTCTCCTGTTTTAATACCTTGCACATAAGGTCCCACGGCAGCAGGAGCTTTTGGCGTACTGATGATTTCCGTTTTCTCATTTCACAACAACCTTTCCTTTTTTCCGCAGCACAACGCCATTGCGTTTTCCGGTATGTTTACCCAGGGCTACTTCAAGGACCCCATTGACCATTACATATTCGATGCCTTCCGGATATTGTGCCGGATCCGTAAAGGTTCCCTTGTCGATGACCGTATCCGGGTTGAATACGGTAATGTCTGCATAATTGCCTTCCGCAATCTGTCCCCGGTTCTTGATATTGAAAGTCGCAGCCGGCTTTCCTGTCATCTTGTAGACAGCCTGTTCCAGGGTCAGCGCTTTCTCTTCCCGTACATATTTGCCCAACACTCTTGGGAATGCGCCATAGACCCGAGGATGGGGCTTACCGCCCAGCAGACCGTCCGTGCAAACATTCATTTCCGGTCGTTTCATGA
>VOFI01002365.1_pt1 | contig 22490 bp, 29 predicted proteins | sample 5384131 | NCBI WGS metagenome assembly VOFI01 (sample SAMN12384728, study PRJNA508395) | human gut metagenome | isolation source: healthy gut H | host: Homo sapiens | reverse complement strand
CCGGCAAAGGGTGTCAAAAAATACCTCCCTGGAGAGGGACGCGGCGTCCGTCTCGCCGCCGTACTTGTGGGCCAGGGTATCCGGGGAGGGACAGAGGGCGTTCAGCACTTCCCTCAGAGTGGACTCGTACCGGGTGACGGCGGCGCTCACCCCTGTCCAGCTCCCCCGCCGGGGTCGCAGCCCCCGTCCCGGTAGCCCCTGGAGGGTATAGTCCTCCAGAGCGCCGCCCACCGCGATGAGCAGGCGGGGGTCCTGGGCGTGGGGGGAGTCCGGCTCGGGCAGGGAGAAGCTGTGCCGGGCCCACCCCGCCTCCCGATCAATGGAGCTGCCGTGAAAGCCGTAAGTCAGCACGGCGGGGGCGTCCTCCGACCAGGGGGTAGGTCACCGCCAGGGTGGGGGCCGCAGCGTCGCTCTCCGGCCGGGTGAGGTCGGTGAAGGCGTAGACCGTCACCGGCGTGTCCAGGGCGGGGATCTCGGCGTGGGCCGCCGCCAGATCGTTCCCCTCCACCAGGGCGGCGTACTCCTCCCAGGACTCCAGACTCTGGCTCCCGCCCACGCCGGGGCGGATGACGGCGTCCAGCGCCGCGCCGTCCGCCGTCAGGGTGGGGGGATAGAGGGCGTAGAAACTGCCGGAAAAGGGATAGACCAGGGTGACGCTCTGGTCGGTGTCGGTGGGGTTGGTGAGCACATAGGAGTCGGTGACGTCGATGTCGGTGGTGTGCCCGTCGCCCCAGGGGGCGAAGTCCAGTGTGATGGTGCGGCGGGCGGTGAGCCCGGCGTCCTCCAGGGTGGTCAGGGGAAAGACCGGTCCGGCGTAGGACTGGAAGATGCTCCCCCCGGCGTGGCCGCCTCCGCCGGCGGAGCTGCCCCCCAGCCGGGGCAGCAGCAGGGTTCCCCCCAGCAGCAGGACGGCCAAGCAGGCGCACACCCCCATCCAGGGGCGGAGTCTCCGGCGGCGGGCGGGCGTCCCGGCCAGCCCGGCCACCCGGGCCCGCAGCTCCGGGGGAGGCGCGGAGGGCCTCCACCTGGGCCAGATAGTCTGATTTATGCATCGTCAAAGCCTCCGATCATCCGCTCCCGCAGGGCCTGCCGCCCCCGGGCCAGCCAGGAGAGCACCGTGTTCCGCTTGGCGCCCAGTATCCTCCCGATCTCCGCGGCGGTATAGCCCTCAAAGTAGTGGAGGTAGAGGGTACTGCGGTAGGGCGCGGGCAGGGCGCGCACCTCGTCCAGGACGGAGGGCTCCGCCGCCTCCGGGGCGGGAATGGCCTCTGTCAGGGGCACCTCCGTCCGGCGCTTGGCCCGGTAGAGGTTTTTGCACTTGTTGACGGTGACCCGCAGCAGCCAGGCCCGCAGGTGTTCGGGCTCCCGGAAGCGCTTGCCGCTGCGGAGCAGGGCCTCAAAGACCTCCTGGGTCACGTCCTCGGCGTCCTGGGGCGAGGGGGCGGCGTGGAAGGCCGCGCGGTATACGGTGTCCAGATAGTGTTCCACTGCGTAGGAAAAGAGGGCGTCCCCCCGGAGCTGGTCGGCCATGGCTCTCGCTCCTTTCTGCCCTATACACACCTGAGAAGGGCGGATGATTGCATGGATTGTACCATTTTTTTGCGGAAAAGCGCCAGGGGCGCGGACGTTTCATCCGCGCCCCCGGCATTATTTCAGCGCATTTGCCACCCGGTCCAGGGTGGCGGTGTGGTTCTGATCCAGCAGGTGGGTGTAGATCTTGCCCGTGGTGGCGGGGGTGGAGTGGCCCAGGGTTTTCCCGATGTCGAACAGGGGCGCGCCCTGGGCGGAGGCCACGGTGGCGAAGGTGTGGCGCAGGCCGTGAAGGGTGATTTTGGGCAGGTGGTGGGCCTGGATGAAGCGGGTGAAGGCCAGAGATACAGCGTTGGGGGAGTAGGGGTTACCCTTGGCGTCCACCGCCACCATGCCGGTGTCCGGCCAGGCGTCCCCCAGGGCCAGCCTGCGCTCGGCCTGCCGGGCGCGCTCCCGCCGCAGCAGGCGGTAGAGATCGTCGCTCATGTGGAGGATGCGGTTGGAGGAGCGGTTCTTGGTCTCCTTCTGCACGATCTCCGCCCCGGCGGCGGTGCGGGCCTCCTTGATGTGGAGCTTGCGCAGCTCGAAGTCCACGCTGCTCCACCGCAGGCCGCAGATCTCCTCCCGACGCAGGCCCAGGCTGCCCGCCAGCTTGACGATCAGCTCCAGCCAGTGGCCCTCCACCAGGCCGAACAGCCGCTTGAGTTCCGCCGGGGTGTAGAATCGGGCCTCATGGGGGATGACCCGGGGCGGCTCCACCCGCTCTGTGGGACAGCGGAGAATGATGTCCTGCCGGAGCGCCATGTGCAGGGCGCAGGAGAGCAGATCGTGGTGCCGCCGTACCGTATTGGCCGACAGGCCCTTGTCCCGCATGAGCATGGAGTAGTATTGCTGGAGATGCTGGGGCGTCAGCTTCTGGATGGGGACGGAGCCCAGCGCGTCGGACAGGTGGTTGTCGATGATCTTGCGGTAGCCGTAGATGGTGGTGGCGGCCCGGTTGGGCTGAATGACCTCCTCCATCCAGTATTCCAGCCACTGATCCAAGGTCATGGAGCGGGGGCCACGGTCTGGTGGGTGTCCTGTTCCGTCTGAAAATCGCGCAGGCCCCGGCGGGCCTGGGCCAGCGTGGGGTAGGTCTTGTACTTCTTCACTCGCTTGCCGGTTTCATCCAGGCCGTAATCCATGCAGACATAGTATTTCTGTCGCATTTCGTCAAAAGAAATATTAGTTTCTACTTTTTTTCGAGCCATCGCTTCAAAATCCCTCACTTTTCGACAGAATTGGACTTTTACAGTATCATACGAAATTGTGAAAGACCATAATAATCCCCATTCTGGCGTTATTATGCGCCAAAATGGGGTTTTTATGTAAAAAATATGCTTATTTGGAAGCGATGGCCTCGGCGACCCGAATGCCGTCCACGGCCGCGCTGGTAATCCCGCCCGCGTACCCAGCCCCCTCGCCGCAGGGGTAAAGGCCCCGGATGGGGGACTGAAAGTCCTCGCCCCGAGGATGCGCACCGGAGAGGAGGAGCGGCTCTCCACGCCGGTGAGCACGGCCTCCGGCGCGGCAAAGCCGTGGAGCTTGCGGTCGAAGAGGGGAGGGCCCCCCGCAGGGTGTCGGCCACGTAGCCGGGCAGGCAGCGGTCCAGCTCCGCCGGGGTGACGCCGGGGCGGTAGGTGGGGGTGATGCGCCCCAGGGCCGTGGAGGGCCGCCGGGCCAGGAAGTCGGCCACCGTCTGGGCCGGGGCGCGGAAGCCGCCGCCGCCCAGGGTGTAGGCCGCCGCCTCCCAGCGACGCTGGAATTCTACCCCCGCCAGGGGGTGCTCCGAGCCAAAGTCGGCGGGGGACACCCCCACCAGGAAGCCGCCGTTGATGTTGGCCCCGTCCCGGGCGCGGCAGCTCATGCCGTTGGTCACCAGCCGCCCCTCCTCCGAGGCGGCGGCCACCACCTGCCCGCCGGGACAGACGCAGAAGGTGAAGGCGCTGCGGCCCGTGGGCAGATGGCAGGCCAGCTTGTAGTCCGCCGCGGGCAGCCGCTCCCACGCCGGGCCAAACTGGGCCTCCGACAGGGCGGCCTGCGCATGCTCAATGCGTACCCCGATGGCGAAGGGCTTGGGGGCCATGGGCACTCCGGCGTCCAGCAGCATCTGGAAAGTGTCGCGGGCGGAGTGTCCGGGGGAGAGCACCAGCGCGTCGCAGGGCAGGTCGTACCGGCCGCCGGGACCGTCCACCGCAACGGCCCGCAGGACGCCGTCCCGCACGTCCAGGCCCGCCAGCCGGTGCCCGAAACGCACGTCGCACCCCAGGGCCAGCAGCTCCCGCCGCACATTGCGCACCACGTCCCGGAGAATGTCGGTGCCGATGTGGGGCTTGTGCTGGTAGAGGATGTCCGCCGGGGCGCCCGCCTCCACCAGCGTCCGGAATACCGTGGAGATGCGGGGGTCGTGGGTGCCGGTGGTCAGCTTGCCGTCGGAGAAGGTGCCCGCGCCCCCCTCGCCGAACTGCACGTTGGAGGCGGTGTCCAGCACCCCGGTGGCCCAGAAGCGCTCCACATCCGCCGCCCGCTCCTCTACCGGACGGCCCCGCTCCAGCACAATGGGGATGACCCCGTTCCGGGCTAAAAAGAGGGCGGCGAACAGCCCGGCAGGGGCCCATGCCTACCACCACCGGCGGCAGGGGGGAGGTCCGCCGTACCGGCGGAAAGGCGTAAGGCCGCTCTGCATGGAGGCTCACGTTTTTGTCCCGGCAGCGGGCCATGATCCGGGCCTCGTTGTCCACCTCCACATGGACGGTGCATACATAGTGCACGTCGGATTTTTTGCGGGCGTCGATGGACTGCCGGGCCAGGGTGAGGGAGCGGAGCTGGCCGGGGTTCAGCCCCAGGAGTCTGGCGGCCCGCTTGCGGAGCTGCTCCTCTCCGCCGCCGATGGGCAGGGGAATGTTTTGAATTCGGATCATGGCGTTACCTCTCTGTTAAAGTTGGGGGAATGGGTATGGCAATCCGGCGCATCGGGTTCATGCCGCCCGCGGGCGGGGACAAGCCCCACCCTGTATTCCGGGGCCGCTCTTTCCATACAGGCCGGAGCGGCGGAGGCGTTACGGAGTAAGCCCCCGCCGCCGGAAAGCTACCGATAGAACGACTTGGGGGAAGTTCCAAGAAGGGGGGAATCGCAATTCCCCTTCTTGGCCGTTTCAAGGGGTGGATTGTTAAGGCGGGGAAATCGGGACCGTAGCGGCTTTGCCGCGAGGAGGAACCATCACAGGACAAGAAAACAGATACAAAAAGTTCATATGGAAGATGCGCCAGCCCGACACAATGCGGGCCGATGTGGGCAGAAGGTGAATTGCCCCAGAGGAGCAAGAGAGGCCGCCTTGGGGCGTCGGCCTCCTACGCGGAAGGGAGACAGTCGTGGCACCCGGCCCAACGCATAGCGGCGTAGGGGCGACCCTTGTGGTCGCCCGCGGGCGGCCATAAAGGCCGCCCCTACATGGTTGGGCGAGTCCCTGCCAGAAACAAGGTGCTTATAGTATAACAAAAAATCAGGATTCGTCAAAGTCGATAATGAATAGGTCGTTTGGAGTACAGTTTAGAAGAAAACACATTGCTTCAATGTTTTCATAACGGATGGACTTTGTTTCATTGTTGACCATTCGATTAAAATTTTGATAGCTCATACCGAGCTGCTTATACAGCCAATACTTACTTTTTCCTTTTGCTTTTAACAGGGAGAGAATATCTAACTTAATCATAGTCTATGCCCTCGCTATCTAATGTAATAATTAGATATTAGGGTAACCAGACTATAAAACTATAGACTTTTACATTAGATAATGCTATAGTCTATATTGGGGGTGACTTTAATGTTGGAAATAGAGGAGCTATTAAACGAACGCAAGGACTACATGCGGGAAACCTGTCCGGCCTACCGTCTGGTCTGTGCCGAGCATGAGGCCCTCGTGGAGATTCTGGGAAGCTGGCCGGGAATCAGCGAGGCGTTCCGGTCTTATGAGGCATATCGCCATATGGTTGCCCTCCGCTATTGCGCAGCCTGCTACCAAAAGAATAAAAAGCTCTCCGATCTCTCTGCCGAGGGCATCTTTACCTATGGAGAGGACGACATCTCCCAGGAAAAAATTTTGGCTTCCCCAGGCAGAGGACAAGGCGGAGCGGACGGCATTTCGTATGCTGAGCAGGTTGGTCGCAGAAAAGGGAAAGCCGCTGAGCTCATTTTGGGACAGCTACCGGACCGCCGTGCTATACCGGGACGATATGTTCGCGCCCTCGGCCACGGCGATCAGCCGTGCTCCAGGCGCAGGAGCCTCTGGCTCCCTCCAGGGGAGGTGGCTCGTTCTGGGTGGCGCAGGGGCAGTGCGATGTCGCAGGGTACGGTCCAGATACCTTGACAGCCCTCGAAATACTTGGCAGTGGGTACATAGTCCAGATATGGGGTCTTGATGCGGGCGCGCTTGACCTCCTTGATCTCCTGGATCACCTTGTAGTCGATGCCGTTTTCGTCCACGATATAGCCGTTGGAATCGCTCATGGCGATGACCTTGCCGCCCAGCTGGGTAGCCTTCTGGTTGGCGTAGATGGCCACGTTGCCCGAGCCGGAGATCACCACGCTCTGGCCCTGGAAGGACTTGCCGGCGGCCTTGAGCATCTCGTCGGCGAAGTAGCACAGGCCGTAGCCGGTGGCCTCGGTGCGGGCCAGGGAGCCGCCGTAGCTCAGGCCCTTGCCGGTGAGCACGCCGTTGAATTCGTTGCGGATGCGCTTGTACTGGCCGAACAGGTAGCCAATCTCGCGGGCTCCCACGCCGATATCACCGGCGGGCACATCGGTGTCGCTTGGCCAGCCGCTGGTTCTGCTCCACCACGGGCTGGAGGGACTCCAGCACCTCGCCGACGGCCTGGAGGAACTCCGGCTCGTGGGCATTCTTTTTGCAGACATCTTCATAGACACCCTGGAGATACGAATTGGTAAAGGTAAATGCCATATTGCCAAACCCCTTTGCGTGGCGCCTGCCCGGCAGGCGGCCGAATTTGAGCGATGAACGCGGGGGAGAGGCCCCGCGCTTCCACGATGGAGCTATTATAATCTGTTTTCTCTAAAAATGCAAGAGAAAAAAATAAAATTGCAAAAATGACGGGAAAGCCACCGGGAAATTGGGCTGTTTTGCAAAAAATGAATTGAGTGATGCAAGATGCCGGAGAAAGTGTAACCTTTTTTCGGCTGAGACGTTGAATAGACAGAAAGGGGGGAGCGGAGTGGAGCCGCGCACGCTGGAGGAGCTGTACCGGCGCTATGCCGGAGAGCTGTATCTCTACGCCTATTCCTGTGCCAGAACGGAGGCCCAGGCCCAGGCTCTGACCGCGGAGGCCTTTTGCCGCGCCCTGCTGGCCCTGGACGGGGCGGACGCCGGGTGGCGGAGCTGGCTGTATAAGGTGTGCCGCAACCTGTGGCTGGATCAGGTGCGGCGCAGCCGCCGCCTGGCCCCGGAGCCGCCCAGCCCAGAGCTGGCGGCGGAGGGAGACGTGCTGGAGGAGCTGCTCCAGGAGGAACGGCGCCGGGCCGTCTACCGGGCGGTGCAGGCCCTCTCCCGGTGGATCGGGAGATCGTCACCCTCCACTATTATGGAGGCTCTCCCTGAAGGAGGCGGGGGAGGCCATGGGACTCACCCCCGGAGCGGCCCGCACCCTGCTGTGCCGGGCGCGGAAGAAGCTGAAGAGCAGATTGGAGGGACAGATATGACATTTCGGGAACTGCTGGACAAATACCGGGCCGGGCAGGCCAGCGAGGAGGAGCGGGCCCTGGTGGAGGCCGAGCTGGAGAAGAGCGAGGCCATTGCCGACTACCTGGCCGAGCAGGTGGAGGACGCGCTGGGGGCGGCGAGACGCAGGCCCCCGCCGGAGAGGTACGGCATATTCAGAAGAAGGTAAACCGCCGCCTGCGGCGGACGGCGGTGTGGGCGGCCTGCATCGTGCTGGCCGTCCTGCTGGGGGGGCGCTTCGTGGTCAGCCCCCTGGTGTCCTCCCTGTACTATCAGCCAAACGCCTACACGGTGGGCGGAATGGAAGATCGCGCGCCGGCCTCTCTTGTAAAGGAGAACGGCGTGGAGGTGATCAGCATCGGAGACCTGCCGCCGGAGGAGGCGGAGCGCTATCTGCGCGTGGAGAGTCAGGACGTGGCGGTGGATCTTACTGCCCTTCACAGCCTGATCGCCCCGGGGACGACGGTGACAGCCGCCTCGGCGCAGCCGGAGGGGTTCGGGCGCTACACCCTCACGGTGGAGACGGAGGCGTGGCTCACCGGGGAGACGAGCCAGCGGAGCGGCGAGCTGGGCCCCATGCAGACGGATTCTTGGCGCACTCCAGTCCGGGGCGGAGCATTCTGGAGATTATGGAGTCGGCGGAGAGCGGGCGCGTCAGTGATAAACTGGAATTCAGCCGCCACACCCCGGACTACCTGCGCGAGCTGCCCGGCACCTCCTATGTGGCGGCGTGGGTGCATTTTCCGGAGCATCTGAACCCCGTAAAGCTGTACTGGCTGGAGGAGCAGCAGGAGTACAGCGGCATCCGCTTTCTGTGGGCGGGCGTCCGTACGGGGGAGGAGAGCATGCTGGGATTCCCCATGCTGGATGCGCGGGGCAGCGGCTTCAGTCCCGACTGGGAGGACTATCCCATGTTTAACTGGGCCCAGGCCAGTCTGGAGCGGGCCGTGGGCGTGGCCTATGAACAGCGGTTCCGCAGCCTGTTGGCCTATGTGAACGACCGGACTCAGGCAATAGAGGCCCTGCTGGGGGGCGAGGTCTGGGCGGACTACTATCAGAGCTATTTCGCGGAGGCCGCCGCCTATGTGGAGGCCAACGGCGTGGAGGTGACCGGCGCGCTGGTGTACGCCGAGGCTGACGATCTGCTCCGCCTGTGGGAGAACGGGGACGTGGACAAAATCGCCATCGACACCGTACTGCCCTCCAAGTACTCTGCCGGCGGGACATTCGGCTGGGGTTGAGAAAATCCGCTTTGACGAACCGGCGGGTTTGTATTATAATAAAATCAGGATAGGAGGTGTCCTTATGAAGCACGTTGTCATCACCATCGGCCGGGAGTACGGTTCCGGCGGGCGGCTCATCGCCAAGCAGCTGTCGGAGGAGCTGGGTATCACCTTCTACGACAAGGAGCTCATCACGGCGGTGGCCAGGAAGACCGGATTCTCGGAGAATTTCATCCGGGATTCCGAGCATCAACGTCCCACCAACAGCTTCCTGTACGACCTCTACACCGCGGTACAGACTCCGTCGGTGCCCGACCAGGTGTTCATTGCCCAGGCCAAGGTCATCAAGGAGGCCGCGTCCAGGGAGTCCTGTGTCATCGTGGGCCGGTGCGCCGACTACATCCTGCGGGACGACCCCAGGCGGCTGAGCGTCTTTGTGCACGCGCCGCTGGACGAGCGGGTGCGCCGCGCCCGGGAGGAGTACGGCGTCCAGGAGCCGAATCTGGAGAGCTTTGTGCTCCGCCAGGACAAGGCCCGCGCCTCCTACTACAACTACTTTGCCACTGGCAAGTGGGGCCAGAGCCGGGAATACGACCTGTGCGTCAGCAGTCATATGGGGATTGCCGCGGCGGTGGCTGTCATCAAGGCCGCGGCGCTGGCCGTGGCGGGCGAAACCGGAGCGTAAGCCGCGGGGGACGGACCACCGGCCCGGACCGCCCGCGCCCCGGAATCCCAAGCAGACAATTCGTTTGACAAAGAATTTGACAAGATAGTGTGAAAGAAAACCGTCAGGGTTGTCTGAAGGTGAATTGGCCCAGGCCAAGAGAGACCGGCCTGGGCCGTTCGCGTCCAATGAAGTGCTCAAAAGTCCAGCAGCTGTCGAAAAGACTTTTTTGACTCCCAAAGGGATTCCGGGGCCTCTTTTCCGTATGGCGTTCAGTTGAGCACAATGGCGTGGACCGCCTCAATGAGCGCCACCGCCGCGCTCCGCTCCACCAGACACAGCGGTTCGCCATCCAACGTGGCTAGGCAGTTCTCCCCGTCAAAGCGGTAGAGGGCGATCTGGACGGTGGGGGAGCCCTCCCGCTCCAGATGGAGGGTCAGGGCGATCTCCTCCTTGCCCGTGGGGGCCTGATCGGTGAAGGACACGGCGGTCAGGGCCTGGAGGGCGCTCTGAAAATCGCTGCTCTCCAGCGTCTCGCCCTGATAGGCGAAGGCCGGCCCGTCCGCGCCGTCCGCCGCGGTGAGGGTGCAGGTCTCGCCCTCCAGGGTCACGTCCACCTGGCTGATATCCTCCAGCGCGGCGGGCAGTACCTCCTGGTGCCGGAGAGCGTCATAGGAGGCGGCCATCAGCGCCTCGTACTCCGCGCCGGTAATCTGATAGAGCAGCTTGGACTGGCCCACCCGGGCGTAGGCGGTGATCTCCTCCTCGCTCTCCCCGGCGGCGGGGGCCTCCGCCGCCCGCTCGTCCGGATCGCGGCTGACGTTCAGCGTGAAGGTGCCGGAGGCCCCGTCCTCTCCGTCGTAGGCGACCTCGATGATCAGCTCGGGGCTGTCCAGGCCGCAGGACTGGAGATCGTCGTCGTTGGCGCTGTAGGTCACGCAGTCCGTCAGCGACAGGGACTGGATGGCCTGGAGATAGTCCTCCACCCGGTCGGGATCCAGCGGGACTTGCGCCCCGTCCTGCTCGGTGAAGTACACATCGTCCTCCCGGTAGGTGTTGCCGCCGTCCTCCTGGTAGGAGACGGCGTAGTTCTCCGCGCCGGAGAAGCGCAGCTCCGACACCTGGCCGAAGGCGGGGATGTCGTCCTGGTCGATCAGCTCGTCCAGGGTCACGTCAACCTCGTCCAGGGGGTCGTGGGCCGCCAGGTACACGTTTCCGTCCCCAATGGAGACATACCGCTGGGCGTCCATCTTGCTGTAGTCCCCCAGTTGGATTGTATGAGTCTCCCCGCCGGCGGTGATGCGGATGGTGCACACCGGGTTATCCAGGCCGTACTGCCCCAGATCGTCCACATCTTCGATGATAAAGGCGGCGCCGAAGGCCGCGAAGGGTTCCAGAAGTAGGTTCATCTGCTCGGCGTCCACCGGGAAGGCCGCGTCGTCGTCGTAGCTCCAGGCTCCGTCCCGGTGGAAGGACAGGGTCTGCCCGTCGTAGTCCCAGGAGAGGCTCTCCACCTCGTCGGCGGAGATGGAGAGGATGGTCTCCCCGCTGGTCTGGATCTGCTCCTTTTGGGCCTTGTACCGGCTGAGGGCAAAGGTGGCGATACAGGCCGCCAGAAGCACCGCCAGCACCACATAGAGCCGCTTATACCGCTTCATTCTGCATCCTCCTTCTCTTTACGACCACGGCGATGCCGACGCCCAGGTAGGCCAGGGGTACGATGCCGATCATGAGCACCTTCAGCAGGGAGGAGGTGGACTCGCTGATGGTCAGGTAGTTGTAGTTCAGGGACTTGCTGCGGATGGCCATGGCCTCGCTCTCCCCCACCAGGGAGGACAGGGCGTTCATCCCCAGGTTCACGTTGGCCCCCGACGAAAGGGCGTTATACTTGTCGTCCAGGAAGGCGGAGGAGGAGAACCACACCATCTGGCCGCTGCCGGCCTCCACGGAGACCGCCAGGGTGAAGGGGCCGTCCAGATCCCCCTCCTCCTTGTCGTAGGTGTCCAGCTCGTAGCCGGCCAGCTTGCTGTAGGAGGCGTCCGAGGTGGTGAGCAGGGGGGTGACCGTGGCGCCGTTGGTGTCCTCCCCACGGTGAGGCCCAGAGAGAGGGGCAGGATGGGGAAGTAGCGCTCGTCGATCAGGGAGTCGGTGATGGCGCTGGAGGCCAGGTCGGGCAGGAGGGCGAAGGGTGCCTGGAAGGCGTAGTGCTCCCGGTCGGACTCGATCACAATCCCCTCGTTGGCCGTCACGCCGTACTTGGACAGGAGGCTGTAGAGGTTGTCCAGGGAGGCGCCATCCACCGGGCCGGCCATGACCAGCAGCTTGCCGCCGCCGGTCACATAGTCGGCGAGCATATCCCGCTCCTCCCCGGAGATGTCGCTGGTGGGGGCGTAGATGAGGAGGCAGGCGGCGTCCTCTGGAATGGCGTCCACGGTCAGCAGGGAGAGGTCGTGCAGCTCCATGTTCGCCTTCTCCAGCTGATCCTGGAAGGTGGAGGGCAGCGCGCTCTCGCCGTGGCCCTCCAGCCGGTAGAGCTGGGGCTGCTCGGCGTTGACCACATAATCGATGGCCGAGGTGATGGCGCCCTCGCCGTCAAAGGAGGTGTTGTAGGAGTAGGTGTACATGTCCGGCTCGGACAGATAGATATCGTCGTAGGAGATAAACCGGCTGCGCTCCCGCACTCCACCACCAGGCTGTTGTTTTTCACCGTCTCGTCGGTGTACTGCTCGGCGAAGGTGGGGTAGACGTCGGGGTTTTTCTTGACCACGGTAATGTGGTCGGACAGGCTCTCGTATTTGCCCAAGAGGTTTTCAATCACCGCGTCCTCCTCGCCGGACTGCACGATCCAGTAGATGGTCACGTCCTGCTCCAGCGCGTTGACCACCACCTTGGTGTTGCTGGTGACGGAGTAGAGCTTGGTGGCGCTGATGTCATACTGGGTCAGGTTGGAGGGGAGGGCGCTCACCAGAAGGTTGAGGACGATGAGCAGCGCCAGCACCGCCGCCGTCAGCATCAGAGAGTAGGTTCCGCCCTGAAAGGCCTGGCGGCTGTGTCCTGCCGGGCCGGAGGGTGTTGCATTCGGCCGCTTCTTCATCAGTTGTACCTCCTTTTCTCCAAAGACTGCACCGAGAGGAACAGGAAGAGGGCGGCCACCGTCAGGTAGTAGAACACGGCCGTCAGATCGAACACGCCGTTGACAAAGGTGTAAAACCGCTCAAAGAGGGAGAGGGCGGACATCACCGTGGGCAGCAGGCCCTCGAAGGCGGTGCTGTCCACGAAGTACAGGGCCGCCACCGCGGCCAGCAGCACCAGACAGACGCCGTAGGCCAGGTTGCTGTTTCGGGTCAGATAGCGCACCACGGCACCCGCCGCCAGAATGAGCACCAGCAGGGCGGCCAGCGCCCCCACCGGGGTGGAGGAGACATACTCGGAGAGGCTGACGCTGTAGTAGTTCAGCAGGATGACCGCGATGCCCAGGCCGGCGGCCAGCCCCTGGTTGTCGGTCAGCGAGGAGAGAAAGACCCCACGGCGATCAGGGCCGCGCCCAGCAGGAAAAAGGCCAGGATGGAGCCGTAGGAGGTGAGCAGGTACACGTCGCCGAACTGGGCGAAGATCAGCGGATAGACCGCGATGATGGCCAGGGGGATCAGGTACAGCACCAGCAGGGCCAGATATTTCCCGGCGATGATCTGCACGGTGGTGATGGGCAGGGAGTAGAGCAGTTGGTCGGTCTTCTGCCTGCGCTCCTCCGCCAGCACACGCATGGTCAGCACCGGCACGATGACCACAAAGACCAGGCTGGCGAAGCTGAGGACATACTCGAAGTTGCTGACCGCGGCCTGGAGGTTGTAGCGCATGGCGCCGATGCCGATGAAGGCCAGCAGGAACGCGCCGAACACATAGGCGGTCAGGGAGTGAAAATAGCTTCTCAGCTCATGCTTGAATACAGCGGTCATGCCTGCCCCTCCTCTCCCTCCGCGGCGGCCGGGGCCTCCGCGCTCTGTTCCGTCAGCTCGATGAAGATATCCTCCAGATTGGCCTTCTTCAGCGCCATCTCCAGCAGGGGAACCCCCGCCCCGGCAAAGGCGAAGAAGAGGGCGCGGGAGACGTCGTGGAGGCTTGCCTCCCGTCCGGTTTTGAGGCGCGCGGTGACGAGACCGCCCTCCTCCGCCGTGATGGACCGGCCGGTGATGGCGCCGATGCCGTCCAGAAGGGCGCGCACCTGCTCCTCCGTCCCCTCGGCGGTCAGGGTGATCTCGTTGGGGGTGAGCAGGCGGCTCTCCAGCTCGTCGGGCGCGCCGAAGGCCGCCAGCTTCCCGTGGGCGATCATGAGGATCTGATCGCAGATGGTCTGCACCTCGGACGGGATGTGGGAGCTGAACAGAACCGTATGGGTCTGGCCCAGCTGCCGGATGAGCTCCCGGATCTCAATGATCTGGAGCGGGTCCAGCCCCACTGTGGGCTCATCCAGAATGATGACTCTGGGGTTGCCCAGCAGCGCCTGGGCAATACCCACCCGCTGCCGGTAGCCCTTGGACAGAGCGGAGATGCAGCGGTGGCGCACGCCGGTGAGCCTGGTCTGTTCCACCACCTCCGCGATCTGGCGTTCCAGCGCCCCGCCCCGCAGCCCCTTGGCCTCGCCCACGAACCGCAGGTATTCCACCGGGGTCTCGTTCATATAAAGGGGTGGCTGCTCCGGCAGGTAGCCGATGAGCCGCTTGGCCGCGCCGGGCTCCTCGAAAATGTCGTGCCCGTCGATGCGCACACGCCCGCTTGTGGCGGACAGGCAGCCAGTTATGATGTTCATGGTGGTGGACTTTCCTGCGCCGTTTGGCCCCAGGAAGCCGTAGACATGCCCCTCCTCGATTTCAAAGGAGAGATCGTCCACCGCCAGGAAATCTCCATAACACTTTGTCAGGTGTTCCACTGTGATCATGGTTGACCTCCTCGATTCCATTTGAGTGCATGGCACCTGAGGTCATTATAAAGAGGAATGCTGAAACGACGCTGAAAGCCCGGTTCCCCGGAGGACAAAAAGGGGGTGCGGCCCAGCAGGGCCGCACCCTCGCGCGGTCGTTCGGAGCGCCGCTCCGGTCAGTCATTGGGGAAAGCGGCGCGGTAGACGGCCTCCTGCTCCGGCAGGTGGGTGACATATCCCACCGGAATCCGGTTCCCGGTGGCCTCGATGATCCTCCGCGCGCCGTCCGGGCCGAAGGCGCCGCACAGCTCGATGCAGCCGACGCCCTGCTCCAGCAGCTCCCGCGCGGCCGCACAGGCGTCCTCCAGGGTGGAGACGCCGCGCATCTGCGCCGCTCCGCCGTGTATGGCCGCCCGGTCGGCCTCCGGGCGGAAGTCCCCCAGGATCAAAAATGCAAATTTCATACACATGCCTCCTGTATCTCTGATTTCATTCTCTGATTTCCGGACGCGGCTTACTCCGGCGCCGCTACTCCTGTTGGCAGGGCAGCTCCGCCCGGAAGCGGTTAAAGCCTCCGGCACACGTTACGTCAATGGTTCCGTGGTGCTGGGCCACAATGCCCTCGGCAATGGACAGCCCCAGGCCGAAGCTGCCATTCCGGCTCCGGGCCGGATCAGCGCGGTAAAAGCGCTGGAAGATCTGGCGGCGGGCCTCCGGCGGGATCGGTTCCCCCTGGTTGGCCACCGTCAGCGCACAGTGATTCCGCCCCCTCCGGTGGAGAGTTACCTGGGTCTCGCCGCCGGGGCTGGAGTACTTTTTGCGTTGTCCAGCAGAATCTCCAGCACCCGCCGCAGCGCTTCCTCATCGCCGCTGACGGTGATCCCCTCGTCCACCTGGGAGATCAGGGTGAGGCCCTGCTCAAAGAACAGCGGCTCAAAGGGCAGGAGGCTCCGGGCGGTCAGACCGCTGAGATCCACCGGCCGGAGCACGAGGTGGGATTCGGCGCTGTCCGTGCGGGCCAGCTCCAGCATCTGCTCGATCAGGGCGCGCATCTGCCGGGACATGGTGAGGATGCTGCTGGAAAAAGTGCTCCGCCTGGCCTCGTCCGCCTCGTCCTGGAGCAGCTCCGCGTTGGTCATGATGACGGTCAGCGGGGTTTTCAACTCGTGGGAGGCGGCCGCGACGAACTGCCGCTGCTGCTGCCAGGCCCGCTCCACCGGGCGCACCGCCCACTTGGAGAGCAAAACGCTGACCCATAGGAAGGCCAGGAAGCTCAGACCGCCGATCAGGAGGCAGGTTCTGCGCAGTCCGTCCAGCGTGGCCCGCTCACTGGAGATGTCCGCGAACACCAGGAAGCGGCTCATGGGTGCGTCGGAGCGGTAATAGCGCAGGTTATACACCTCCAGCACCCCCAGGCGGCGGGGGGGAGGCCGCGGCGGCCTGGGCCAGGCCGCCCAGAAAGGCGTCGTCGGACAGGTCGTAGTAGCCGCCGCTGGCGTCCAGCAGCTCGCCGTGGGGGCCGAGCTGCAGCGTGAAGAAGGGCAGGCGCACGTCCTCCCCCAGCTCGCCCGGCGCGTTCATTTGAAAGGGCTGGCTGGCGATGCGCTCCATCATACGGATGCTCTCGGTCTCCAGATTGGCGCTGGTGAAGTAGAACACCAGGCCCAGTATGGCGCTGAGCAGGATGGTGGCGATGCCCATGTTGATGACAATGAACTTCAGGCGCAGCCGCTTAATCATCGCCGCTCACCTCCAGGTGGTAGCCCAGCCGGCGGATGGACTCGATGCGGATGTTGGAGCCGATGCTGGCGAGCTTTTTCCGCAGAAAGCAGACGTAGACCTCCACATGGTTTTCCACCGCGTCGGAGTCGTACCCCCCATACCCGCTCCAGCAGGGCCGCCTTGGACAAATTGCGCTCGCCCGCCTGGAGGAGCAGCCGCATGATGTCGAACTCCCTGGCGGACAGCCGGATGCTGTCCGCCCCGCAGGAGAGGGCGGCGGTGGACAGATCCAGAGATGTATTGCCCAGGGTGAGCTGATTGACCTGGGCGCCCTGCCTGCGCAGCAGAGCGTTGACGCAGGCCAGCAGCTCCCGGGTGTCAAAAGGCTTGGTGAGGTAGTAGTCGGCCCCCGCGTTCAGACCGGTGATGCGGTCCTCCAGGCCGGAGCGGGCGGTGAGCATCAGAATGGGGGTGCCCAGATGCCTGGCGCGTACCTGCCGGGCCACGGTGTAGCCGTCCAGGCCGGGCATCATCACGTCCAGAATCAGCAGGTCGTAGACGCCCAGCTCCGCGTATTCCGCCCCGGTCTCCCCGTCATAGACGGCCTCAGCCTCAAAGCCCTTCCGCCGCAGCACCTCGGCGATGGAGTCGGCCAGCAGCTGTTCATCCTCTATAATCAAAATTTTCAACGCTGTCCCTCCTGCGTTTGTCCCACGTGTCCTTCTGATCATAATACAGAACGAAGCTGAAAGGAAGCTGAAAACCAGCGGATCTTTCGCGGTGTCCCCTGCCTGATGGCTGATAGAGATGGGAGGAGATATTCTTAGAAAAATGGAGCCGGATACCGATGGTACGGCATCCGGCTCCACTATTGAAGCAGTCCGAATCATTCTATCCGTTAGCGGACTCTGATTTATGAAAAATTTTGGCCGTTTCCTGCCCGCGGAGCACCCGCAGGCCGCCCAGGGCCAGGGAGCGCATCTCGTCCTCGCCGGGGTAGACCACCACGGGGGCCAGGAAGGAGACCCGCTTCTCAATCTCGCTGGTGACATACTGGGAGTAAGCGATGCCGCCGGTGAGGAGGATGGCGTCCACCTTGCCGCACACGTTGGGGGCGCACTTGGCGATGTTCTTGGCGATGTTGAGGATCATGGCGTCGTAGACCAGCTTGGCGTGGGCGTCGCCGCTCTGGATCATCTGCTCCACCGCGCGGCTGTCGGTGGTGCCCAGGTGGGCCATCAGGCCGCCCTGGTTCTTCACCAGCTTCATCATGCCCTTGTAGTCGTACCGGCCGCTGAAGCACTCCTTGATCACGTCGAACATGGGCAGGCCGCCGGCCCGCTCAGGGGAGAAGGGACCCTCCTCGTCGTTGATGAAGTCCTCAATCTTCCCGTTGTGGTGCAGGTTGACGGAGATGCCGCCGCCCAAGTGGGCCACGATGACGGTGATGTCCTTGTAGTCCCTGCCGTTCTCCCGGGCGTAGCGCAGGGCCGCGGCGCGGGTGTTCAGGTTGTGGCCCATGCCCTTGCGGCGCATGGAGGGCAGGCCGGTGAGCTTGTTAATGGGCAGCAGCTCGTCCACCGTGACCCCATCGTAGATATAGGCGGGGATGCCAAGCTGGAGGCTGATGGAACGGGCGATCATCGCGCCCACGTTGGAGGCGTGCTCGTTCTGGGGCTTGTTCTTGAGCTGCCACACCATGTCGTCGTTGACCTCGTAGGCCCCCGCCTCGATGGGGGTCAGCAGGCCGCCCCGGGAGACGATGGCGGTGAGGGAGTCCAGCGGGACGCTGTGCCGCTTCAGGCAGTCCAGCACCAGCTCGCGGCGGAATTCATACTGGTCGGCCACGCAGTCGAAGGGGGCGAGCTCCTCGGCGGAGTGGGTGATGGACTCCACGAACAGGGGCTCCTCCCCGTCAAAGACGGCCAGCTTGGTGGACGTAGAGCCGGGGTTGAGAATCAAAAGTCGCTCCATTGGGGTTCCTCCTTACGGATTCCGGGCGGCCGCGGCGGAGATGACGATGGACAGGTACTTCTCCTCGGCGGAGGAGCCGCGGCTGGTCATGACGATGGGGCACCGGGCGCCCACGATGAAGCCGGCCATCTTGGCCTTGCAGGTGACGGTGAGCATCTTGCCCATGATGTTGCCGGCGTGGATGTTGGGGGCCACCAGCACGTCGCAGTCGCCGGCGCAGGGGCTTTCAAAGCCCTTGAAGGCGGCGATCTCGCGGCTGACGGCGCAGTCGTAGGAGATGGGGCCCTCCACCACGCAGCCGGTGAGCTCGCCCCGCTGGTTCATCTGCTTCAGGGCGTCGCCCTCCACGGTCTCGGGCATCTTGGGGTTGAGCTTCTCCACGCAGGCCAGCACGCCCACCTTGCAGGTAGCCCAGCACGCCCACGGTGTTCTTGATGGGCAGGGTGGGATAGGTCACCATGCCGCCGTCCACCGGCATCAGCAGCTTGTGATAGGTGGGGATTTCAAAGGCGGTGAAGTGGCCACGCCGGCCCAGGCCGCCCTTATTCACCACGGCCTTGGGCGGCCTCCCTTCCAGAAGTCCTCACCCGCCCGCACCAGCTCGTCGTGGATGTCCTCCGCGGGGATGTGCTCGCCCAGCTCCGCCAGCACCTGGTCGATCACCGCCTTGTCGCCCACCAGGATGGGGGTCACAATCCCCTCGGCCCGGGCGCGCAGGACGGCCTCGATGGTGTGGGCGTCGCCCGCCGCGGCCACGGCCATGCGGGCGCGGCTGGGCTGGCCCTTCACGTGGGCGATCAGCTCGTCAAAATTGTGAAATACCATGCCGAATTCCTCCTTACTGCTTCTGGGCGCGGCCCAGCTCCAGGCCCTTCTCAAAGGCCTGCTTGTTGAGGGGCAGGAGCTTGGGCTTGGAGGAGAGCTTGTGCTCGATGGTCTGCCAGACGATGGCGGGGTCGATGACCTCGGTGTAGCCCACGTAGACGCCCAGCATGATGACGTTGAGCACCTTGGCGTTGCCCATCTCCAGGGCCAGCTCGGTGACGGGGGCCTTGACCAGCTTCACGTCGTCCCGGCCGATGTCGTCGGAGACGATGGAGCTGTTGATGAACAGGGTGCCGCCGCTCTTGAGGGTGCCGATGAACTTCTTGAGAGAGGGGCCGTTCATGACGATGAGATCGTCCATCACGTCGCCCAGAGGGGCGCCGATGGCCTCGTCGGAGATGACTACGAAGCAGTTGGCGGTGCCGCCGCGCTGCTCGGCGCCGTAGGAGGGGAAGAAGGTGACGTTCTTGTCGGTGGAATTACAGGTGGCGTCCGCCAGGAACTTGCCCAGGGTCATGACGCCCTGGCCGCCGAAGCCGGCCACGCAGAGATTGGTTTCCATGTTCGCTCTCCTCCTTTAGCGGTCGCGGACGACGCCCAGCGGGAACTCGGGCAGCATCTTCTCTTCGATGTACTCCAGGGACTTCATGGGATCCAGGCCCCAGTTGGTGGGGCAGCTGGTGACGATCTCCACCATGGAGAAGCCCTTGCCGTCCAGCTGGTTCTGGAAGGCCTTGTGAATGGCCTGCTTGGTCTTGTTGACGTTGGCGGGGGTGTTGCAGCTGGTGCGAACCAGGTAGGCGGGCGCGGTGAGCTGGTTGAGAATCTCACACATGTGCATGGGATAGCCGTGCTCCTTGGGATCGCGGGCCGTGGGGGCGGTGGAGGCCTTCATGCCAACCAGGGTGGTGGGGGCCATCTGGCCGCCGGTCATGCCGTAGATGCCGTTGTTGATGAAGATGACGGTGATGTTCTCCCCCCGGTTGGCGGCGGAAATGGACTCGGCCAGGCCGATGGAGGCGAAGTCGCCGTCGCCCTGGTAGGTGAAGACCAGGCTGTCCGGGTTGGAGCGCTTCATGCCGGTGGCCACGGCGCAGGCGCGGCCGTGGGGCGCGGTGGTGTTGTCGTAGGCGATATAGTCCATGTGCAGGCCGCAGCAGCCGATGCCCAGGACGCAGGCGGCGCGGTCCACCAGCTCCATCTCCTCCAGCACCTCGCCGATGAGCTTGATGACGGTGGAGTGCATACAGCCGGGGCAGAAGCCGGAGACCTTGTCCTCCTGGATGGTTTTTGTTCTTCCGTAGATCTTTTCCATCTTATTTCCCCTCCATGATCTTCTTGGCCGCGTCGAGGACCTTGTCGCGGCTCATGATGTTGCCGCCGGAGCACAGGCACGTCTCGATGGGGCAGCGGTCTTTCACAGCCACCGCCACGTCGTCCACGAACTGGGCGGGGATGGACATCTCCACGTCCAGCACCGCCTTCACCCGGCTGTAGTCGATGTGGTCGTAGGCGGCATAGGGGAAGGGGTGGACGGTGATGGGGCGGATCAGGCCGGCCTTGACGCCCTGGGCGCGGAGCAGCTCCACCGCGGACTTGCAGATGCGGGCGGAGATGCCGTAGGCGGTGCGCACCACCTCGGCGTCCTCCAGCCGGTACTCCTCCACCTGCACGTCCTTCTCCCAGGAGGCGTACAGGGCGGCGGCGTCCTCGTTGGCCTTCTGCATGTCGCTGGTCAGCCAGTGGCCCGGCTGGATCCAGGCGCGGTGGGCGTAGTCCAGCTTGTGGCCCACACAGGCCCAGTCCCTGCTTGGACGCCTTGAGGGCGGCCAACTCCTCCTCGCTCTTCATCTCGGGCAGCACCACCGGCTCCATCATGGTGCCGATGACGCCGTCGGCCAGGATGAGCACCGGGTTGCGGTCTCGATCGGCGTAGTCAAAGGCGGCGTAGGTCATGTCCACCGCCTCCTGGACGGTGGAGGGGGCGAAGACCATCATCTGGAAGCCGCCGTTGCCGCTGGCCTTGGTGGCCTGGAAGTAGTCCATCTGGGCGGGCTGGATGGAGCCGACGCCCGGGCCGCCCCGGGAGATATTGGCGTACACCATGGGGATGCGGGCGGCGGCGCAGTAGGAGATGCCCTCGCTCTTCAGGGCGATTCCGGGGAGGAGGAGGAGGTCATGGCCCGCACGCCGGCGGAGGCGGCGCCGTACACCATGTTCACCGAGGCCACCTCCGACTCGCCCTGGACGAACACGCCGCCCACCTCGGGCATGCGACGGGAAAAATACTCGGGAATCTCATTCTGCGGGGTGATGGGATAGCCGGCAAAGAACCGGCAGCCCGCCCGCACGGCCGCCTCGGCGATGGCCTCGCAGCCCTTCATAAATACGCGTGACATATTGCCTTCCTCCCCTTACTTGTAGATCTCGATGGCCCCGTCCGGGCACATGCGGCCGCAGATGGCGCAGCCGATGCAGTCCTCCGGGCGCACGGGCACCACGTACTCATAGCCCTTGGAGTTGACGCCTGTGCCGATCTCCAGCACCTGCTTGGGGCAGAACTTCACGCAGTAGCCGCAGCTCTTGCAGCGCTCCGCCACAATTTCCACTTTTGCCATACTGACATCTCCTTCTTGCATATTGCATCTTGCAAACTATTGAATAGGGGCTTACGGTGCGTCCGGCTCCGGCCCGGCCGCCCAGGGATAGGTCAGCCACAGGCGGATGGGGAGCACCGGGCAGGGCAGCCCCTCCGGCAGGGCGGCGCACAGCTCCCGGCGGACGCACAGGTAATCCACCGGCTTGTAGGGGCTCACCAGCTCCCAGAGCCTCCGGGCGCCCTCCGCCACGTCGGCGGGGGTGGTCTGGTTGGGGTTGCCCACCAGCCGCAGCCGGGCCAGCTCCACATGGGAGACTCCCAGGGTCTCCCCCAGCACCTGGTCAATGTGCTCCAGGGTGGCCGACCAGGGGCGGAAGGGGTTGATCACGTAATACACCGTAGTGCCGTCCCGGTTGAGCAGGGGGGCATATCCCCCGATGGAGCGGGCGCCGATGTAGTCGCCCCCCACGTCCAGCACGGCGCAGCAGTGCGGATCGTTCAGCCGCTGCCGCACGCCGCCGGGTCAATCCATGAACTCATATCCAGTAGGGCCTCGCGCCGGTCTCTGGACGGAAGAGGGGCTGGATACTGAGGTTTGCTGTGCCATGGATACCTCCTATAATCAAACAAGATATAATTTGTATCTTGCAAGATTTATGAGTTAAGAATACCACACTTTTTTTAAATTGCAAGAGGGGTGGACCAGGTTTGGAAAAAGTGTCAAAATTGAGGGCATTGATTTGGGAAAAACGCTGGCCGGGCTTGTCTTTAAAGCGGACGCTGTTATAATATCTTGCAAGAAATGAAATGGAAGGAGACGAAACCATGGCGGCGATCAAAAAGCGCTCCCTGGTGGATCAGGTGGATGAAATGCTGCGCGGCGATATCATCACGCTGCGGCGTCCCTTGGGCAGCAAGTTGAATGTCAATGAGCTTCAGGATGAGCTGGGCGTGAGCTGCACCCCATTCGGGAAGCGGTAAACAGGCTCCAGCAGGAGGGACTGGTGGTCTACGAGAACAACGTGGGCGCCCACATCCTGGACTTGGACCAGCACGACATCACAGAGATTGAACAGCTGGCCATGACCCTCCACTGTGCGGCCATCCGCCTGGCCATGGCGCATGGCGACCGGGCGGCCATCGTGACAGGGCTGGAAAAGTACCTGGAGGAGTACCGGCGGGCGAGGAATGTACAGAGCGAGGTTATGGCGGTTAACCGTTTTGTGGGGACCTTTTACGCACACTGCGGCAATCGCCGGCTGGA
>VOFI01002534.1_pt1 | contig 22508 bp, 40 predicted proteins | sample 5384131 | NCBI WGS metagenome assembly VOFI01 (sample SAMN12384728, study PRJNA508395) | human gut metagenome | isolation source: healthy gut H | host: Homo sapiens | reverse complement strand
GGGGCTACAGCTGTTCAGCTTTCGGGCTGGGCAGCTTCTTTATGATAAAAGCAAGAGTTTAAATATGATTATAAAGTGATGTTTTTTATATCATGCAACACAAAATGCAACATGAATCATGAAAAAACGCGTATCCATGCCGTTTTTTAAGCAATAACCACTGGTTCGAAGTCCTGTCACCCGTACCAACATCGCTCCCGCGTAACTATAGGTCAAATGGTTGGTTACGCGGTTTTCTTTGTGTTATATTTGATTGGAAATCCTAAAAAACGGTCATAAAACCTATAAACACGTGGTATTGAAAAGCACGTATTTATGCCGTTTTTAAGTGATAAATTACGGGTTCAAAAATCCTGTCACCGTACCAAGATTTTTGTTGCTTGCTGCAACCTTTACTGCATTGTTGGCAGTATCCAGTTTCAGTTTTGTGCAGGCGGAAGAAAATACAGAAATTTCATTTCCTGCATTGGAAGAAATACCCTTTGCGGATATGCTGAAAGACCAGCTGGACCGTGACTTAAATGTACCCGCAACTTATGCAAATACAGGTGTTGATTTGCCTGCATCTTATGATTTACGCGATTATCAATTATCAACGTCGGTAAAAAATCAGGACCCATTAGGCACTTGTTGGGCTTTTGCGGCAACTGCTGCAGTAGAGTCCAATTACTTATTAAAAACAGGAGTTGCACCTGATTTTTCGGAAAAACATTTGGCTTATTTTTACAAAGCATGCAAGACCTGAAGGATTAGATCAGGCGGGAGAAGGCATGAATAACAATAATATAGGTTCTGCCTTAGACAGCGGACAAGTAACAAATGCTATGGGTACCTACGCTGCTTGGCAAGGTCCTGTTTATGAAAGCGATGTTCCGTATCAGGATGATAACGGAGGAAAAAGATAAAGATGCGAATTGGACTGTAAATGAAACATATCGTACCGCTAGCGAAGCGCATTTGCAAAATGCAGAAATATTTCCCAGCCCTGCTAACTGGACAACAGGAGAATATGTTTACGATGCCAAGGCTGTTGAACAAATAAAAGAATCTATTTATAATAATGGTGCTGTAAGTGCCTTTTACTATGTATATCAGCCTACAAGTGATGCCGAAAAAAGATAATATCTTGAAATATTGGAATGAAGAACATGGGTGTTATTATACCACAGGGTCAAATAGCCCTAATCATGTTGTTGCTATTATCGGTTGGGATGATAATTTTTCTAAAGATAACTTTAGCGGAGATACAAAACCGGAAGGAAATGGTGCTTTTCTAATTAAAAACAGCTGGGGAGAAGATCCTGATTCCTATTGTGCAGCGCATGATTATATGCATGCTATCCCAAATGATGAAGGTGGAAAAAGATTATGGGTATTTTTGGATTTCTTATTATGATGAGAGTTTAAGTTTGCCTGTTTCTTATGAGATGGATGTTATAACAGACGGATTTGATTACGACAATATAGAGCAATATGATTATCTTGGCATTACTTCTCCATTATCTATGTCACAGAGTGCTGCTCAGGCTGTTTTAGCAGACAACGGATACACTGGTGGTATGGATGAATCCGTAGCTAATGTATTTACGGCAGATGATTATGTCACTTTGGCTGCAGTGTCTCTATTTTCTAACCAAGCTGAAGGAAGCACAGCAGAAATTGCTGTTTATCTAGGTGGTGAATCAGGAAAGCCCGAAAGCGGAACATTGGTTTCCAAACAGACTGCAACGGTTGATGGCAACGGATTTTATACTATAAATTTAGATCAACCGGTAAATTTACGTCCGGGAGATACTTATACCATTGTTCAAACCGTAAATGGCGGTTCTGCTAACAATTACCTTCCGGTAGAGATTGGATATTTGTTGAATAGTTTTGAATATATTGCAGTCTCCAATCCGGGAGAAAGCTATATTAGTTGTGACGGACAATGGCTGGATGTTTCAACGTTAAAACCGTTTGAACTCCAAACTCAGGAAACCACAATGAAACTGACTTTGGGTAATGCTATGATCAAAGCGTATACAAATGACAGACAGGAAAATGCTGCAGATGATGTCATTGCTATGATTCAAAATCTTCCTGAGATTACTGGTCTGGAGCAAGAATCAGACGTAGTAAAAGTACGCGATGCATACGATGCGTTGACAGAAGATTTAAAGGCACAGGTATATAACCTGAATCTGCTGGAAGCAGCAGAACTTAAAATTACATCTTTAAAAGATGATCAGGCTGCGGCGGACAAAGTGAGCGAAATGATTGAAAACTTGGGTGAAATAACCGGTTTGGAACAAGAGCAAGCGGTAGCAGATGTACGCGCCGCTTATAACTCATTGACAGAAGAACAAAAAGAAAAGGTAACAAACTTAGCGGTTTTGGAAGCTGCCGAACAAAAAATACAAGCACTGAAAGAAGAGCAAAAACAGCGCAGAGACCGATACAGGCTTAATGTCAGAACCCGAGACAGAGCAAGCGACTGCAAATGTAAATTCTCCATCTACAGGAGATCAGAGAAATAATACTATGATTTATATTGCCGTGGCATTATCTGCTGCCCTAGTTGTTTCAATTGTTGTATTACGAGTTAGAAAAGAGAAAAAAATAATTTCATAATACAGCGTTATTTCATATTAAGCAGGTATTTCAAATCCTGAAATTTAAATATTAAGTGAAAAAGACTGCACGATTTCGTGCAGTCTTTTTATTGCTCTTGTTTATCATAAGAAAAATCTTTCTATTTGAATATGGAAAGTTACATGAAAATTTTTCTAAATAATATCATAAATGGATATTGTTACTTGGCTGACTTGTGAACAAAACGTGAAAACTTAATGCAATCTTAATGTACAGACGTTTATGCTAATACCTTTTTAAATCTTTGCTATTATACTTGTTGAGGAAGGCGCAAAAAGGGGATGAGAAAAGATGTTGATAATTGTTTCAATTATTGGCTGCATTGCGGTCGCGCTTCTAGTTTATTATGTAGTAATCTTAATGAAAGGAGATAATCAAAAATGAACACAGTTTTACAATACGTTCTGTATCTTGTAATTCTTGTTGCATTGGCCGTTCCACTCGGTTTTTATATTAAAAGAGTAATGGAAGGCGAAAAGACCTTTCTTTCAAGAATACTTACACCGTGTGAAAAAAGGTGTATATAAGTTAATGAGGATTAAAAGTGACGAACAGATGACCTGGAAAAAATATTTAGTCAGCGTGCTGATTTTTTCCGGTATTGGATTTCTGTTTGTCTTTCTTTTGCAATTGCTTCAGGGATTTTACCCGGCAACCCACAGGGACTCTCCGGAGTATCGTGGGACTTATCCTTTAACACTGCTATTAGTTTCATTACCAATACAAACTGGCAGGCATACACCGGTGAGTCAACTTTAAGCTATTTAACACAAGCTCTGGGACTTACAGTACAAAACTTCGTTTCTGCAGCAACCGGCATTGCGGTTTTATATGCGTTGATTCGTGGTTTTACAAAAGTAAAAGATACAGGACTTGGAAGCTTCTGGGTAGACCTTACACGTATTACAGTTCACGTATTAATTCCTTTAAACCTCATTATTGCGCTTTTGTCTTGTTGGCGGCGGAGTCATTCAGAACTTTAAACCGGCTGAAACCGTTTCTTTGGTAGAACCTGTAGCGGTAAGTGCAGACGGTGAAGTATTGAGGGTGCAACGGTTGATTTAGATACCAATACCGTTACCTTAAATGGTGAGATTGTTTCAGATGCACAAATTGTAACGGAACAATTTGTTCCGATGGGTCCTGCGGCCAGCCAGGTTGCAATTAAGCAAACGGGTACAAACGGCGGTGGTTATATGGGTGTAAACTCAGCTCACCCACTTTGAAAACCCAAATCCATTTACAAACTTGCTTGAAATGATTTCTCTGCTGTTAATTCCTGCAGCTTTATGCTTCTCCTTTGGTTTAAGTATTAAGAATAAAAAGCAAGGTTTCGCGATTTTCTGCGCAATGTTTATTTGCTTGGTACTTGCACTAAGTTCAGTGGCGGTTACAGAACAAATCGGCACATCTCAATTGAGTGACAACGGTGCGGTAAATCTAACAATGTACGATCAAGCCGGCGGTAATATGGAAGGTAAAGAATCCCGTTTTGGTATTGCAACTTCCGCAACATGGGCTACCTTTACAACCGCTGCTTCTAACGGTTCAGTTAACTCCATGCATGACAGTTATACACCTCTTGGAGGTATGGTCACGATGTTGCTGATGCAATTAGGTGAAGTTATATTCGGCGGTGTTGGCTGCGGACTGTATGGTATGCTGGCCTTTGCGATACTCACGGTATTTATAGCCGGTCTTATGGTTGGACGAACGCCGGAATTTTGGGTAAAAAGATTGAACCATATGAAATGAAATGGTCAGTTGTCGTTTGTTTGGCAACACCTGTTGCCATTCTGTTGGGCAGTGGTATTGCTGCAATTGTTCCGGGTGTGGCAGACAGTTTAAATAACTCAGGAGCGCATGGGTTCTCAGAGATGTTATATGCATATTCGTCGTGCGGTGGTAATAACGGTTCGGCTTTTTGCAGGCTTTAACGGAAATACGATATTCTTGAATGTGTCATTGGGACTGGTAATGCTTTTTGCAAGATTTTTGCCTATTATCGGTACTCTGGCCATTGCCGGAAGTCTTGCCAAAAAGAGCAAGATTGCAACCACATCCGAACTCTATCCACTACAAACGCAATGTTCGTATTTTTGCTGATATTAATTGTACTTTTTTGGTCGGTGCACTCAGCTTCTTACCGGCGCTTGCACTTGGTCCTATTGCTGAGTTCTTCAGCACAATAGCATAAGGAGGTTATACTATGGCATCAAATCCGAAAAAAGGCTTTGCCGATAAAAAATGATTGGCCGAGCCATTTCAGATTCTTTTATTAAACTTAATCCAAAAACACAAGCACAAAATCCTGTGATGCTGCTAGTTTACATCTCAGCTATTTTAACGACGATTCTTTGATTATTGCTCTGTGCGGCTTGAAGGATGCTTCAGCCGGTTACACACTCGCAATTGCGATTATTCTTTGGTTTACTGTTTTGTTTGCTAACTTTGCAGAAGCCATTGCCGAGGGCAGAGGCAAGGCACAGGCCGACTCTTTGCGCGCGGCAAAAAAGATGTGGAAGCCCATAAAATACCGTCAGCAGACCAAAAGGATGCAATCACAGTGGTATCTTCCGCAACTTTGAAAAAAAGGTGATATTGTCATTGTTCAGGCAGGAGAACAAATTCCTGCCGATGGTGAGATTATTGAAGGTGCTGCATCTGTAGATGAAAGTGCCATAACAGGTGAATCTGCTCCTGTTATCCGTGAAAGCGGTGGTGACAGAAGCGCTGTTACAGGCGGTACCACAGTGTTATCTGACTGGATTGTAGTACAGGTTACCAGTGACGCAGGAGAAAGCTTCTTGGATAAAATGATTGCAATGGTTGAGGGTGCTGCCAGAAAGAAAACACCAAATGAAATTGCACTCCAAATTTTCCTTGTTGCTCTTTCAATTATCTTTATTTTGGTTACAGTTTCTCTTTATACTTACTCTGTATTTTCAGCAAATCAGGCAGGTATTGAAAATCCTACTTCCGTAACCACATTGGTTGCATTGCTTGTTTGTTTGGCTCCTACTACCATTGGCGCATTGTTGTCTGCCATTGGTATTGCAGGTATGAGCCGACTCAATCAGGCCAATGTACTTGCAATGAGTGGTCGTGCCATTGAGGCAGCAGGTGACGTTGACATTTTAATGCTTGATAAGACAGGTACCATTACATACGGTAACCGCCAGGCACATGAATTTGTTCCTGTGGACGGCGCTTCCATTATAGAATTGGCTGATGCTGCTTATTTATCTTCTTTATCGGACGAAACACCAGAGGGCAGAAGCATTGTTGCTCTTTGCGAAAGAAAAAATATGGTGTTGAGGAAAGAACAATTTCAGAAAATGAAATGACTTTTTATTCCATTTACGGCTAAAACCCGTATGAGTGGTGTGGACTATCATGGCATGGAAGTACGTAAAGGTGCAGCAGATACTGTTCGCAATTATGTACATGAAGCGGGTGGAAGTTATACGGAAGAATGTTACGAGACAGTAAAAACCATTTCCAATCAAGGTGGCACTCCTTTGGTTGTAGCAAAAGACCATAAAATTTTGGGCGTAATACATCTAAAAAGATATTGTAAAACAAGGTGTAAAAGAAAAATTTGCTGATTTAAGAAAAATGGGTATTAAAACTATTATGATTACAGGCGATAACCCATTAACTGCTGCAGCCATTGCGGCAGAGGCAGGTGTGGACGATTTCTTGGCCGAAGCAACACCTGAAGCAAAACTTCAAATGATTCGCGATTATCAAAGCAAAGGCCACTTGGTTTGCTATGACAGGTGACGGTACCAACGATGCACCGGCTCTTGCACAAGCAGACGTTGCGGTGGCCATGAACAGTGGTACACAAGCGGCGAAAGAAGCCGGAAACATGGTTGATTTGGATTCTTCGCCTACAAAGCTGATTGATATTGTACGTGTTGGTAAACAATTGTTAATGACAAGAGGCAGTTTGACAACATTCTCAATCGCAAACGACGTTGCAAAATATTTTGCAATTATCCCTGCTCTGTTTATGGGATTGTATCCGGGATTGTCCGCGCTGAACATTATGGGCTTGCATTCCCCACAAACAGCAGTGCTATCGGCTATTATTTACAATGCATTAATTATCATTGTATTGATTCCATTGGCTCTAAAAGGTGTAAAATATCGTGAGGTTTCGTCCGGAAAGCTGTTGTCGAGGAACTTGCTGATATATGGTTTGGGCGGACTGGTAGCACCGTTTATTTGTATTAAATTATTGGATATGTTATTAACTGTTATGGGAATTGGTTAAGGGAGGAATTGTACATGAAAACATTAAAAAGCGTGTTACCGCGTGCAGCACTTATCTTTTTAATCTTTACCATAGTGTGCAGTGTTGTTTATACAGGTGTTGTAACAGGTCTTGCACAGCTTATTTTTCCTAACCAAGCCAATGGCAGTATTATCGAAGTAGACGGTAAAAATATGGCTGTGAATTGTTAGGCCAGCAATATACTGACGATGCACATATGTGGGGCCGTATTATGAATATTAATGTTTCTACTTATACAGACGAAAATGGAAAAGCGCTTATGTATGCATCCCCATCAAACTTGAGTCCTGCAAGTGAAGAATATCAGGCATTGGTAGATGAACGTGTACAAAAAATTAAAGCAGCCAATCCTGATATGGGTGATACGCCTATTCCTGTTGATTTGGTTACATGTTCGGGAAGTGGTCTTGACCCACATATTTCTGTGGCAGCTGCCGAATATCAAATTCCCAGACTTGCTAAGGCAAATAATAAAACCGAAGATGAAATTCGAGCAATTATTGATAAATGTAAAAATGGCAGATTTATAGGAATCTTTGGTGAAGAAACAGTAAATGTTCTTAAAAGTCAATCTCATGTTAGACGGTATTTTAAAAGAATAATTTTGTTTGAGCATTATTACAAATATATTAAAGGGATTTTTCCGTGATAGGAAAAATCCCTTTTTTTGTACGCCTATATTTATGGAATGTTCTCAAAGCGGATTTTCTATCTTTTTAGACTATTATTGTTTGTTTGTATTTCTGTGATGGATAAAAATACAAGTAAGGAGATATTGTAAAGATGTAGCCGTATGATATAATCTTTATACAATCTTAATGCTATTTATGGTTCGTTTATATTTCCTTAAGATAGGCTATGCTATAATAAATTTATGTATCAAGCGCTTTGGAGTGAATTATATGGGAGAAATAAGGTCCAATCCCGATGAATTGTTAAGAGCCATTAAAAATGAAGATTCTTATCATAAGAGAGGACATTTAAAAAATATTTTTTGGTTATGCGGCAGGTGTAGGTAAAAACGTATGCGATGTTAAAAGCGGCACACGCCGCTAAAAGACGAGGAATTGACGTGGTAGTAGGGTATGGGAGCCGCACCCAAGACCGCGCACGGCAGCGTTACTGAAAGGGTTGGAAATACTGCCGAATAAACAAATACCTTATCACAATATTGTATTAAAAGAATTTGATTTAGATGCCGTTATAAAAAGAAAGCCACAGTTGGTTATCGTAGACGAACTTGCACATACCAATGCGGAAGGATGCAGACATGAAAAGCGTTATCAAGATGTGGAGGAACTGTTAAAAGCAGGAATTGACGTATATACTACCGTAAATGTACAGCATATTGAAAGCTTAAATGATATGGTGGCTTCTATTACAGGGATTACGGTAAGAGAACGTATTCCGGACAGAGTATTTGACAATGCGGACCAGGTAGAACTGGTAGATATCGAACCCGAAGATTTGATAGAGCGTTTGCATGCCGGACAAATTTATTTAGATACCCAAGCGCAAAAGGCATTAACAAATTTTTTCAGCATAGAAAATTTAACGGCGTTAAGAGAAATTTCTCTCAGAAGATGTGCGGATAGAGTAAATAAACTGACAGAAAGTGCCAGAATTAAAAGTAACAGCGATTATTTTACGGATGAACATATTTTGGTTTGCCTGTCTTCTTCCCCTACAAATGCAAAAATCATCCGAACAGCATCGAGAATGGCAAACGCGTTTAAAGGTACTTTTACCGCTTTGTTTGTAGAAACATCAGATTTTCCCAATATGAGTGAAGAGGATAAAAACGGTTACGTGACAATATCCATTTGGCAGAACAGTTGGGAGCAACGATTGAAACCGTTTACGGCGATGACGTTGCATTCCAAATCACAGAATTTGCAAGATTGTCCGGTGTTTCTAAAATTGTAGTTGGAAGAAGTACCGCAAAGAGAAAACATATTTTTGCAAAGCCAACGCTGACAGAAAAGATGTTGGTGCTCTCCAAATTTAGATATCTATGTAATTCCGGATAAAGGAAACTGTACCTTATAAAATAAAAAAGAAGCAGCATTATAAATGGAAATTTGTACCCCTTGATTTGATTAAAAAGTATTCTTGTTTTATGTGCAGCAACGCTGATTGGGTATATTTTTGATTTATTTGGTTTTAGTGAAGCAAATATTATTATTGTTTATATATTGGGCGTGTTGGTTACGGCTGTTATTACAACAAACCGTATTTATAGTCTGGCCTCGTCCGTTATCAGCGTATTTGTGTTTAACTTCTTCTTTACTTACCCAAGATATACCTTTCATACGTATGGATTAGAGTATCCTGCCACTTTTATTATTATGTTTGTTGCCGCTTTTATTACAAGTACGCTGGCAAACCAAAATAAAAAGAAATGCCAGGCAAGCTGCCCAGGTTGCATTTCGTACAAAGGTATTATTTGATACAAACCAGTTAATCCAAAAATCAGAAGGTGAGCAAAAATATCATTGATGTTACGGTTCATCAGTTAATCAAATTATTGGATAGAGACATCGTTGTGTATTTGGCAAAAGATGCTTCATTGTCCGAGCCTCGGATATATTCACCAAGAGGAATTGAACAACATAATGAGGCTTATATCAGTGATAATGAACGTATTGTTGCCGAATGGGTATTTAAGAACAATCAAAGGGCAGGTGCCACTACAGGAACGCTGTCCAGTGCGAAATGCTTATATCTTGCAATTCGGATGAATGATAATGTATATGGTGTCGTGGGCATTGTCATAGATGAAGAGCCTTTGGAGGAATTTGAAAACAGCATTATGCTTTCTATCTTAGGCGAATGTGCATTGGCCTTGGAAAATGAAAAGTTGCAAAAAGAAAGGGAAAAGGCTGCTATTCTTGCTAAAAATGAACAATTGCGAGCAAACTTGCTTCGTTCCATTTCACATGATTTGTGTACACCGTTAACGTCTATTTCAGGCAATGCAGGTATTTTTGTTATCTAATGGAGACACATTGAAACAAGAAAAGAAACAGCAATTATACAGTGATATTTATGATGATGCGTTATGGTTGATTAACCTGGTAGAAAACTTATTGGCGGTTACAAAAATTGAAGAAGGAAGTATGCATTTAAAGATGTCCGCAGAATTGATGGATGAAGTCATTACGGAAGCATTGCATCATGTAAATAAGAAAAAAGGATGAACATACCATCAAAGTAGTGCAAACGGAAGACTTTATTTTAGCAAAAATGGACGCAAGATTAATTGTTCAGGTTATTATTAATATTGTGGATAATGCTATAAAGTATACCCCTACGGGCTCTACCATTACCATTTCAACCACAAAGAAAGACAAACAGGTTATTGTAGATATTGCAGATGACGGACCCGGAATTCCGGACCAAGCAAAAGAAAAGAATTTTTTGACATGTTTTATATTGCCCCCAATGAAGTGGTAGACAGTCATAGAAGTCTTGGTTTGGGTCTTGCGCTTTGCAAGTCCATTATTAATGCACATGGCGGGGAAATTTCTGTTTTGGATAATAAACCGAAAGATACTGTTTTTCGGTTTACATTACCTGCAGAGGAGGTCAATTTATATGAATAAACCCTTAATTTTGGTTGTAGAAAATGACACGGCAGTGTGTAATTTAATTACTACAACTTTAGAAACCCATGATTATCGTTTTCATACAGCAGGTACGGGAGAGGCAGCAATATTAGAAGCAGTATCCCACAATCCTGATATTGTATTATTAGATTTAGGTTTGCCCGATATGGACGGCATTGATATTATTACAAAAATCAGAACTTGGTCTAACATGCCTATTATAGTAGTAAGTGCAAGAAGTGAAGATACAGATAAAATAGATGCGTTGGATGCAGGTGCCGATGATTATTTGACAAAACCATTTTCAGTAGAGGAATTACTTGCACGTTTGCGTGTAACTATTCGTAGATTAAATACTATGAAAACAAGTTCAGAGGCAGAACAGTCCGTATATATCAATGGAGATTTAAAAATTGATTATGCAGCCAGATGTGTGTACATGAAGGATAAGGAATTGTATTTAACACCAATAGAATATAAACTCCTTTTGCCTATTAGCCAAAAATACCGGAAAAGTTTTAACACATACCTGCATTACAAAGGAGATATGGGGCAATACTTGGAGCAACGGGTAGCTTCTTTGCGAGTATTTATGGCTACGCTGCGTAAGAAGATAGAAAAGGATCCTTCCGCTCCCCAATATATTCAAACACATATTGGTGTGGGTTATCGTATGCTTAAGCTGTAAATGGTTGATAAAGCATCCTATCCTTTTAAGGATAGGATGCTTTATTTTTTTATGTAAATAGCATATGCTATAACAACCTTGTAACTGCAACAAAACTAAAGTTTTGGCTGTTAACAAGAACGTTTTAGCGTTTATATGTTAGAAATTACTTTGCAATTTATTTTATGCTATAACAACCTTGCACCAGCAACAAAACTAAAGTTTTGGCTATTGATAAGAACGTTGTAACGTTTATGCGTTAAAAATTGTTGAACAATTTTTTTTGAGGTTATAACAACCTTTGCAGCAAAAAGCAAAACAAATATAGAAAGGAGCATCTTTCCATGTTCAAAATTTTGATTGCTAAGACAAGATTTTTAACGTTCTGCCTACAGACATTATTTCAAAACTTCTCTTATGTTGTAAGATATTTGATATGATTTTTTCCTTTACTTTTGTGCTTTTTTTCCGTTTGGAAAACGGTTTTGTAAATAGTATCATACATACACCTGCTACGATAAAACATAGGTATATAATGAGTGCTACCCAGGATGAACAATGAAAAAATTCAAATAGATTTCATGGCTGAAATTGCTTTTAACAATGGGAACACAATACCTTGTAATCCATAGATAATGCATACAATTCCAATCAGCCGAATGGTGTCATTATACTTCATACGATATCCTCCCTTATCAAAGTGAAGTTTATTTTTTATATGTTCTATAATATAGATTCAAGGTTGTCCGAAAATATGCATGCAAATTCCAGAATCTAACGGAAGATATTTGAATTATATTTTTCATGATTTGTTGTATTTTGCAACATACTAATATATCAGAAATATGCTACAATAGGAATCATAAAGTTGTAGGAGGATTTTTATGAAAAATTTAGAGTTTGCTGCTGTTCTTCCGTTTGCTCAGCAAGTACAATATCAAAAGGTCAGGTGGTCAGCAAAACCATTGCTCAGAGTAAAGCGTTAAGTTTGACTTTATTTGCATTTGATAAGGGAGAAGAAATCGGCACCCATGCTTCCGATGGAGATGCTTTGGTCTCATCGTATTGGACGGACAAGGCCAAATTACCATTGACGATACTTCTTATATTCTAAATGCAGGAGATTCGATTATCATGCCTGCTCAGCACCCACACAGTGTATTTGCAAAAAAGAGCAGTTCAAAATGTTTCTTGTGGTGGAATTTCCATTGTCTTAAATAAACCATATAAAAAACAAATATTTTTTTTTTTTATTGCCCGAAATCCGGTAACAGCGTATAATAAACTTATCTAAAAATTTAATGGATAAAGTGTGATTGTATGCGTAAAGCTGCCATGATTGTAGGCGCTTTCTTGAAAAAGAACATCGTATTTTGTATTGCTGTTACAGCGGCAATCGTTACGATGTTTTTTGTTCCTATAGATTCTCAGTATATACAATATTTTGACTTTAAAATTTTAGCGTGTATCTTTTGTGTTTTTAGCAGTGGTTAACGGGCTGCATCATATTCATTTTTTGAAATTATATCTAAAAAATTATTCAGCGTTTTCGTACGGTAAAAATGGCTGTTTTGGCATTAATCTATTTAACTTTTGTGGCATCTATGATTATTGCAAAATGATTTGGCTTTGATTACATTTTTACCGTTGGGCTTATTATCTTCTCAAAAATTCAGATAACTTAAAATGGATGGCGTTTACTTTTATTATGCAAACTATTGCTGCGAATTTGGGAGGCATGCTGACTCCTTTTGGAAATCCGCAGAATTTGTATTTGTATGGTAAATTTCAGATACCGGATTTGGAATTTATTTCTACCATGTTTTTTGCCATTTTTATATTCCATTATTTTAATTACCATTACTTGTTTGATTTTTGTGAAATCTACACCTATGAAAATTGTCACAGGCAAATTCGGAAAAATTAGACGGAAAAAGACGGCACTGATGATGGGTTTGCTGATAATTTCTATTTTAATCGTATTTCATGGCATTCCCTATTATATAGGACTTCTGGCAGTCATAGGTGTTCTCTGTTTTGCTGATAGAAAGGCTTTATTAGAAGTAGATTATTTGCTGCTGTTCACGTTTTGTGCCTTTTTGTATTTGCCGGCAATATGGCGCGTATTCCTGAGTAAGGGATTTTTTGGTTATCTGGTTCAGCAAAATACCTTTTATATGGAATATTGACATGTCAGTTTATCAGCAATGTCCCCAGTGCATTATTGCTGTCTAATTTGTGACCGATTATAAAGATTTATTATATGCAGTCAATATTGGTGGAATTGGTACTTTAATTTCTTCTTTGGCCAGTTTGATTACTTTCCGTGAATATGTAAAACATGAACCTAAGAAGGGCCTCCGTTATTTGGGGTTGTTTACCGTAGTTAATGTTTCGTTTTTAGAATTTTAATCGTTCTTGTCATGTTTGCAACATAAAAAAAGCTCCTGAGTTTTCAGGAGCTTTTTTAAAGTAATCGAAGAAAATAAATATGAGCCCAATTGCAATTCCAACTTGACAAATGCCTACAGTACCGCCGTATAACAATGCCTTTGGTCCGTCTTTTACTAAATCGCGGAATTTTACACGCATTCCGATACCTGCCAGAGCAATAATTTCAAATTGGCTGCTGATGGTATGAGCTGTGTGAGAAAACAATTTCAGGAATAATATTGAATGTTGCAATGATGCTGAATAGAAAAAAAAGCCGATAATATACCACGGAATTTTGCTTTTACTTTTTTGTCGTCATTAGCTGTGGTGCTTCTGAAAGCAGTTTTTCTCCTTCATTGGTATTTAATTTGGAGAAAGCCAATGCAACAAATACAATAAATATAATTCTGATAATTTTAAATATGGTAGACATAGCTACTACATCAGAGTTAACAAAGGTAGCCGAGCCAATTACTTGGCCGACAGATTGTAAAGTACCGCCAATCATCGCGGAAGTTTGCATCGTTTCATTTCCGTAAAGAGCACCTGTGAGAAAGGGAAGTGTAATCATTAGTACGGTACCCGTTAAATTCACGGTGGTAATGGAAATACCTTTGTCTTTGTGCGCTTGGATGAATTACACCTGAAACTGTTGCCGATTGCGGAGGAACCGCACACAGAGTGACCTGCACACATTAGTAAGGAGAATTTTTTTCCAAAGAGGAGTAATTTTCCAATAAAATATGTGACAATAATGGTCAAAGTCATTTGCACAATAATGAATAATACGCCTTGCCAGCCGACACTCATAATATCAGTTAAATTTAGTGTTAAACCTGTCAGTACAATGGAATACTCTAACAAACGACTTTCTGAAAATTTTGTTCCTCTGTTAAAAAAAATCTTTTTGTGCAGAGTGTATTTCCAACAATAATACCTAAAGCGATGGCGAATAAAGCAGCCCCTACAGTAGGTACAAAATGTGCAATTACTTGGCTGATTCCGGCAATGATAACGCATACAATCAGCCCGGGTAAAATTTCAAGTATGTTTTGTTTTTGCGCGTTTAACAGTTCTATTATTTTTTGTTTTCATGGGTCATTTTGCACCTCCCTTTTATTTGTGACTTGATTTTATCATTGTTTCGTTATAAAATCAAATTATAAAAAATTATATAATGATAAATTTAATTTATGAAAGAGGATATTATGTTAGATTTTCGTTTGCTTACTTTTTATGAAACTATGTGAGTTAAAAAGTTATACTAAAACAGCAGAAAACTTGCATATGACACAACCAACAGTCACACAGCATGTTCAGTATCTAGAAAGACAGTACGGTGTACCACTGGTAGAATATCACGGAAAAAGCGTTATGCTAACGCCAAAAGGGGAGCAATTGTATCACTTTATTATGACCATGGAAGCGGACAGCGAACGTGTCAAACAAATTTTTGAAAGAACCTACAGAAGAAAAACGTCATATTAAATTTGGAGCAACACTTACCATTGGTCAATATATTATGCCTCAGATTATGGCCAAATATTTTACGCAGCATCCGAATGTGCAAATTACCATGCCGGTGGAAAATACAAAACGATTGTTGCAACGTTTAAACAATGGGGAAATTGAATTTGCCATCATTGAAGGTTATTTTGATAAACACATATATGGACATGCTCTGTTGTCTTATGAAAGATTTTTAGCGGTTTGTGCTCCGGGACATCCTTTATTGCAACGTACGTACAAATTAGATGAATTGTGCCGTTATCCTTTGGTTACAAGAGAAAAAGGTTCCGGTACCAGAGATATTTTTGAACACATATTGAATGAACATTACCTATCTATCAATGACTATGAACAAATTTTAGAGTTGGGAAGTTTTCAGGTAATTAAAGATTTGGTGCGTCAAGGAATTGGATTTACATGTGCCTATGAACCGGTTGTAAAGGAAGAAATTGAAAAGGGAATTCTAAAAGAGATTTCCATTGAGAAATTTTCGACAGAGAGAGAATTTAATTTTGTATATTTGAAAGACAGTATTTTTGAAGAGGAATATTTGCAGTTCTATCAATTTTGTATGGAACATTTAAAAGAATCCTAATAGAATAAAAGTACAGTTATTTTTTATTTTTATAGATATATCAACTTTTTCCAGAAAATTTGTATTATTTTATACAAAAATCCATTTCATCCTTGAAAATAATCACAAAAACGGTATCATAAAACGACATGTTATTTTATGAAAGATTGATTTTAGAGGAGGGTACAATGGAAAAATTAAAATTTAAGCAAATAATGTCCCTTACTTTAACATTATTTGCTATTTTTTCGGGGCAGGCAATATGGTTTTTCCGCCCGCTATGGGACAGCTGGCAGGAGAAAATTATTGGCAGGCTTTGATTGGTTTCATATTAACCGATGCAGGTATTGCTTTACTTGGCATTATTGCGGTTGTTCTGGTGGGTAATGAAATTACGGATTTAGGAAATTTGATAAGTAAAAATTCTCCATTTTTCTTTCTATTGTTGTTTATTTGCTCATTGGCCCATTATTTGCACTTCCAAGGACAGGAAGTGTATCGTATGAATTAGCGGCAAAAACCTTATGTGCCAAGTGAATATTCATGGTTGGTTTCTTTAGCGGTAACAGCTGTGTTTTCGCTGTTACATATTTTCTGAGTGCAAGACCGAACAAAATTGTAGATATTATAGGAAAATATCTTACACCTATCTTGATTCTCAGCATTGTAGCTATTTTCTTTTCCTGCCTGTTTATGGATAAATCAAATCATACGATTCAATATGGAGCCACAACAGCATCGGATGCTTATTCCTCAGGCGGTGCCTTTTTCCAGGGATTAGTAGAAGGTTATAATGCACTGGATGGCCCTGCAGGTTTGGTATTTGCTATTATTATTATCAATGCGGTAACAGGTTTTGGAATTAAGAAAAGAAAAAAATATTACAAAGTATACCGTAATTTGCGGCATTGGTGCGGTTATCATTTTATCGGCAATTTATTTTATGTTGACTTATATTGGTGCCTCTACACTAACTTCGTTCCCTAACGGAGGGGAACTGCTGCATGCTGTGACCAGTGATTTACTGGGTACTCCGGCGGTATCATTTTAGGTATTGCCGTATTATTGGCATGTCTGACTACGTCGATTGGGCTGACCACATCATTTTCCGACTATTTCCACGAGTTAATTCCATCTGTATCTTATCAAAAAAATTGCTTTGATTGTGTGTATCTTTAGTTTTGTACTCAGTAATGTTGGTCTTACTCAATTGGTTGCGGTTTCATTGCCAGTGCTGATGGCGGTTTATCCTGTATTGGTTGTCCTCATTATCCTATCTTTTTTTTCAAAAGATGGATTCAGCACAGAAGAATGATATATGTACTTTCAATGGCATTTGCATTCTGCATTTCATTTATCAATGGCTTAGACAGCGCCAATATTCCTCTGGGTATTGTAGCTGATTGGATTGGTATGCTTCCGCTTTATGATTTAAATCTGGGTTGGATGATTCCGGCCGCGATAGGGGCTATAATTGGTATATTACCTTTTTGGCCAATGAATAAAAAGAAAACAGCAATTGAATCATCCGAAGGATAACAACGTTTGTTTAGATTATATATTTCGATTTGTTATCCATTCATAAAGGACACTCTTAAAAATCTCCGGAAGGGTACTGAGACATATCTTAATCAGGAACAATTCATAAAGTAAGACTCAGAACAGAGACCAAAAACTCTGCCTGAGTCTTTTTGTTTTTCTAAAGCGTTGCTATGGCACGTTTAAGCTTTTAGGAAGTACATGGAAGTTCTGATAATTTAGAAGAAGTGGAGGTTTGGTATGGATAGAGGAAAAGCAGTGTAATAAAGGATTTTTTCAAATATAGGGATATCTTTGACAATTACCATATCTATAAATTTTAATAATAAAACTATTTAAATTTATAATTTTACTTTATAACAGTTTTATCATATAATATAGCCAATGAGGATAAGAGAAATCATTTGGTAAAGGAGAGGCATCATGTACGATTTTATTATTATTGGCGGCGGTCCTGCAGGTATTAGTGCGGCTGTGTATGCGGTGAGCAGAGGACTGCGTGTTTTGGTTTTAGAACAGGAAAAAAATCGGCGGAGTGATTGGGAAAGTGTCCATTGTAAGCCATTATACAGCCATTGTAGAGGGTGAAACTGGGGAAACATTTGCTGCACGTATGAAAAAACAAGCACTGGATGCCGGTGTACAAAATTTCTTATGAGACTGTAGTAGAGGTGCAATTGACAGGTAAAACAAAAATAGTAAAGACCAACAGTGACGTTTACGAATCTCATGCAGTGCTGCTTGCAAACGGTACTACACCAAGAACACTAGGTATTCCCGGCGAGGATACACTGACAGGAAAAAGGCTATGCACTCAATGCAGCGAAATCAGCGCAAGCGTATGCTGGAAAACATGTTTTTATGTGGTAGGCGGTGCGGACGGCGCCATCAAAGAGGCATTATATTTATCTCGTTTTGCTAAAAAGGTATTTATTATTCATTTTGAAGACAAACTGGGGGCCATTCCGGAGTTTACCAATAAACTGGCTCAGTTAGGCAATGTGGAATTATTATTGCATTCTCGTTTGACCGAAATCGGCGGTAAGGGCCAAGTAGAATGGTTACAGCTTACAGATGAAAAAACAGGTGTAACCACAAAAATAGAGGACGAAGGCTGTGGGATTTTTTGTCTATGCAGGTGCTACGCCAAATACACAGTTGTATCCTGAATTATACTTAGAAAACGGCTATATTCCCGTAAATGAAAAAAATGGAAACTATGTATCAAGGAGTGTATGCAGCCGGCGATATTTGTGTAAAAGCAAGTACGTCAGGCGGCAACAGCAGTAGCAGACGGTGCAGTTGCGGCAATCAATGCGGCACAGTGGATTGCAAAATCATAACACATTCATTTATCACAGTAAAATTTTATCACATCCCCAAAAAAAAGTCATACGTTGTATGGCTTTTTTTCCATAATGATGATATTGACAGATTTTGCCGAAACCGATATAATGTTGCCATAATTTAATAAAGTATGTCATATCGCTTTTGCAATTATTTGCAGGAAGTTGGGTGTAATTCCCACACAGGAACGCTGCTGTAATAACGGAGCGGCCTTTCACGAACAAATTGTTTTTGTTCAGTCACTGGATATTTTCTGGGAAGGCGAAGGGTATTTGCTATGAGGTTTAAGTCAGAATACAGCGATATTACATAAGTACAATTACTCTTCGGACTCAAGAGGTACTAAATGGATAAAAGGCTGTTTTCACACAGCCTTATTCGGCGTGTGTTCATTATCCTGTTCCAATGCAAATTACCGCATGAATCTTTTGAAGGGTTCATGCGGTTTTTTATATTTTATTTACATTTGAAAGGGAGTAACAAGTATGAAAAAATGGATGGGTTTAGGTATGTCGGCGCTATTGTTAATTGCAGCGCTTACCGGCTGCGGGACAACACAACAGGAGACGGCTTCCAATGAAATATCGGTGAGCCAGACAGACTCTCATTATCCCGTGACGGTTGAAAGCTATAATTATGCGGGTGATGTGGTAACAACTACGTATGAAAAGGCACCGGAACGTGTGATTGCTGTGTATCAAGGTTCCATTGAAACGATGCTTGCTTTGGGATTAGAGGAACATGTAGTGGCTTCTTACGGACTGGATAATGCCGTAAAAGAGGAATGGGAAGACGGTTTGTCAAAGATGAACTATCACGAAGAAGTGTTTGCACCCTCCAAAGAAGATGTCATGATGTTGGAGCCGGACATGATTTTCAGTTGGGGTTCTTTGTTTGGTGAGAAAAATTAGGCGATGTAGACCAATGGATTTCCAGAGGTACCAATACTTATATTAATACCAATACAAGAGCGGGTGGTTATGACCGTACTTTGGAACACGAATATACAGATATTTTAAATATAGGAAAAATATTTGATGTAGAAGAAAAAAGCGCAAACTGGTAGATGAAATGAAGCAAAGAAATTGAAGACGCATTGGCTAAAACCAAAGGAAAAAGAAGCACAAACCGTTTCTGTCATTGAATTTTGAATGATGACATTTCCAATTATGGTGCGTCTTCTTTAGCAGGAGATATGATTACACAGTTAGGAGGAGAACTGGCAGCTCCTGATGCAAAACAAGTAGGAAAAGAAGATTTGGTAGAACAAAAATCCGGATGTTATTTTTGTGGTTTACATGGAAAACAGCGGTGACGATGGAGAAGATGTAAAAAGTACATGTGTTGCAAAAGTCATGGAAGACCCGGCATTTGCAAGTCTGGATGCTGTAAAAATGGACGTGTATATCCAATTATGTTGGGTGATATGTATGCAAGTGGCGCTCGTACCATTGATGGAATCCGCAATTTTGCCGCAGGTTTGTATCCGGAACTAAATCAATAGTATGAAAAAAAGATCATTCAAAAATGGGTTATTCAAAGGGAACCTATCTTTTTATCACTTTGTTGGTTCTGCTGTCTGGTGCACTGATTGTTTCATTGTTATTTGCGGTTACCATTGGTTCCAGCAATATCTCTATGGCAGATGTATATAAGGTTATTATTCGCCAATTATTTGGCATTGGAGATGCCTCTTATGCCAAAGGTTCCATTCATGATGTCGTCTGGTTTATTCGGCTTCCGCGTCTGATTTTAGCAGTCGGGGTTGGTATTGGGTTATCCGTCTGTGGTACTGTTATGCAGGCCATTGTGAAAAAATCCATTGGCAGACCCATACGTACTGGGTATATCTTCAGGTGCATATTTAGGTGCGGTTATTGCAATTGTTCTGGGGATTGGCTCTGTTTTGGGCGGGAATTTTGTAGGAATATTGGCATTTATAGGTGCATTTGTCGTTTCTTTGGCAGTACTTACTCTTGCAAATATTGGTTCAAGAGCCAATACAGCGAAATTGTTGCTGTCCGGTATGGCGTTAAGTGCTGTATGCAGTGCAATTGCGAACTTTATTGTATATATGACAAAAGATAATGAAAGTGTTGTAACGGTGAACCATTGGCTGTTGGGCAGTTTAAGCGGTGCGAATTGGACTAGAAATTTGATTGTTTTATCTGTGGTGCTGGACGGTTTTATATTTTTCTGACACAATATCGTACCTTGAATTTAATGCTGTATGGCGATGAAACAGCAATTACACTCTGCACTAATTTGCATGTATGGCGCCATGTATATTTGGTAGTTTGTGCCGCTATTGTTGGCGTGTTGGTATATGCGGCAGGTATGATTGGTTTTGGGGCTGGTGATACCCCATTGTGTGCGTATGCTGGTAGGTACTGACCACAAAAAGTAGTACCCCTCTCAGCACTGATAGGCGCTATCTTTTTTAATCTGGGTAGATGTTTGCTGCCGTGTGTTGCTCAAGGGGAATGAACTTCCTGTAGGTGTACTCACAGGTATCATTGGCGCGCCTGTATTTATCTACTTAATGATTCGCAGAAAATATGGATTTGGAGGAAAAGACGCATGACGGTATCAACCCAAAACCTCCATATTTCACTGGGTGGAACGGAAATACTGAAGGGAATTGATTTTCATACAAAACAACATTCATTCGTTGGAATCATAGGTCCCAACGGCAGCGGAAAAAGTACGTTGCTGAAATGTATTTATCGTACCTTAAAACCAACGTCCGGCGCTGTTTTACTGGACGATGTATTTTTTGCGAACACTAAGCTTAAAGCAATCGGCAAAAAGATAGCTGTAGTAGCGCAGCATAATCATTATAATTTTGATTTTACGGTAAAAGATGTCGTTATGTTGGGAAGAGCGCCTCATAAACGTATGTTAGACAGAGACACCAAAGAAGATTTTCAACTGGTAGATACCTGTTTACAACAAGTTGGTATGCAAGACTTTTCAGAACGTTTGTTTTCCTCTCTGTCAGGCGGAGAACAGCAGAGAGTACTGTTGGCTCGCGCTCTGGCGCAGCAGACGCCCTGTTTGATTTTAGATGAGCCCACCAATCATTTGGACATTAAATATCAGTTGCAGTTAATGGATATTGTAAAATCTTTGGATATTACAATAATTGCGGCAATTCATGATTTAAATATTGCTGCTATGTATTGCGATTATATTTATGTTATGAAACATGGTGAGATTGTGACAAAAGGTACACCAAAAGAAGTACTGACCTCTGAAATCATTGAAGAAATTTATGAGGTACAAGCGGACGTAATGGAACAAAATGGCGTTTACATATTTTATATCATCCGGGAGGAAAAAACAAAATGAAGCATATTGCCATGTTAACCTGTTTGAATGCAAATGCCGTATGTACAGGTGCTTCTTGCCTTAAAGCGTTTTATGATAGAACAGGTTCTTTTTGCAATTTATCAAACGGAAGCATTATATTTGGATGCGTTTATGAAATGCAATGGATGTGGAAATCCCCAAATACAGACCATGGCATGCTGGAAAAAAATAGAGAGGCTCAAGCAGTTAGGAACGCAAATTGTACATGTTGGAATTTGCGCCAGAAAAAAAGGATGGTACGGAATGTCCATCCATGACGGAGATTATCCGAATGTTGGAACAAAACGGTATGAAAATTGTAAAGGAACACACATTGAGATGTTAAGGAAAAGAGTGATACAGCTGTATCGCTCTTTTTTATTTTTTATATACAAACCATTTTGGACATACTAGAACGTAAAATAAGAACAAGGAGAGAGACGTATGAACATTTCATTTGAATTATGAACCGTCGGTATTATCTTATCCTTTAGGACAACAATTAAAAAAGAAAAATATGCAGATTTGCCATGGCAGGAGATT
>VOFI01003193.1_pt1 | contig 22529 bp, 41 predicted proteins | sample 5384131 | NCBI WGS metagenome assembly VOFI01 (sample SAMN12384728, study PRJNA508395) | human gut metagenome | isolation source: healthy gut H | host: Homo sapiens | reverse complement strand
CCGGTCTGATCTGCGGAGAAGACACGGCAGGACAGATTGATAAGGAAGTACTTTCCATTATTAATAACAGTTACAATGAAGCAATGCAGATGCTGACGGAAAATCGTGAAATTCTTGATCATATCAGTGAATACCTGTATGAAAAAAGAAACCATTACCGGCAAGGAATTCATGAAGATTTTCCGCGAGATGAAAGGACTTCCGCAAGAAGAGGATAAAGAAGCCCTGATGCTTCGGATGACACAGAGAAGGATAAAAAGGATTCCAAAGCCGCATTTGTGAGTGATGATATGTTTGAGGATTAAATCATGTTCGACTTTCAGGAAGAATTGCGTAAACTCCCGGATCAACCGGGAGTTTATATTATGCATGACAAAACAGATGCAATCATATATATAGGAAAAGCAGTCAGTCTGCGCAAAAGGTACAGCAGTATTTTCAGCCCAGCCATGATGGGGGAATCAAAAAAACAGATGGTGGAGCATATTGCACGCTTTGAGTATATTATCACGGACTCCGGAACTGGAGGCACTGGTGCTTGAGTGCAATCTGATCAAGGAACATACGCCGAAATACAATACCATGCTGCGGGATGATAAGACGTATCCGTATATCCGGGTAACCGTGCAGGAGGATTTTCCCGGGTCTCTGCGGCAGGTGAAAAAAAGACAAGTCCCGTTATTTTGGACCGTATACGAGTGCCGGTGCGGTGAAGGATACGATTGAACTGATCAATAAGCTTTATAAACTACGCACCTGCAGCCGAAAGCTTCCGCGGGACATCGGGTTGGACCGTGCCTGCCTGAATTATCATATTCATCAGTGCGGTGCACCGTGTCAGGGATATGTGGATAAAGAAACCTATGGAAAACAGGTCAGCAAAGCACTGGAATTTTTAAATGGAAATTATGCGCCGGTGCTGCGTGAATTAAAAGAAAAGATGCAGGAAGCCTCCGAGGAGATGGAGTTTGAGCGGGCGATCGAATACCGTGAGCTGTTAAACAGTGTCAGCCAGATTGCCCAGAAACAGAAAAATTACCAATACGGACGGAGAAGACAAAGATATCATTGCACTGGCGAGTGATGACCGGGATGCGGTGGTTCAGGTGTTTTTATCCGCAGTGGAAAGATTATCGGAAGGGATCATTTTCATGTGCGCGTGGGATCGGAAGAAAGCACGGGAGATATTCTGGTAAATTTTGTGAAACAGTATTATTCCGGCACGCCATTTATTCCGCGGGAGATTATGCTGCAGGAGGCGATCGAAGACATTCCAGTACTGGAGGAATGGCTGACTGCAAAACGTGGGCGGAAAGTGACGATAAAATTCCACAAAAAAGGAATGAAGGAAAAACTGGTGGAACTGGCTGCAAGAAATGCACAGCTGGTTCTCAGTCAGGATAAAAGAAAAAGATCAAAGAGAAGAAGGCCGCACAATCGGCGCGGTAAAAAGAGATTGAACAGCTGCTTGGCATGAAAGACTTAAACCGTATGGAGGCTTACGATATTTCCAATATCAACGGATTTGAAACCGTCGGTTCCATGATTGTATATGAAAAGGGGCGGCCAAAGAGGAGCGATTACCGGAAATTTAAACTCCGTACGGTATCAGGATAGGATGATTACGCTTCCATGCATGAGGTTCTGACCCGGCGGTTTACGCACGGCATGCAGGAACAAAAGAACTGGAAGAAAAAAAAATATGCCGCAGGAAGTCGGCAGTTTTACACGCTTCCCGGATCTTATTATGATGGATGGCGGACGCGGCCAGGTAAATATCTGTCTGCAGGTGCTGGAAGAATTGGGACTGGATATTCCGGTCTGCGGTATGGTCAAGGATGACAATCACCGTACAAGGGGACTATATTTCCACAATGTGGAAATTCCGATTGACCGGCATGGAGAGGATTTAAACTGATTACCCGGATTCAGGATGAAGCACACCGGTTTGCCATTGAGTATCACCGGTATTTGCGTTCTAAGACACAGGTGCATTCCATTTTAGATGACATTGAGGGAATCAGGACCGGCCAGAAGAAAGGCACTAATGCGGAGATTCCAGTCTATGGAAAATATGAAAAAACGCATCTGTGGAGGAACTGGCAGAAACCGACAGCATGAATCTGGCGGCTGCACAGAATGTATATGATACCCTGCATTCCGGACCGGCTTAGCAACTTGTGATATGGAAAGATTCATGGTACAATCTGTTTATAAAAAAGGCAGTCCGGCACAGGTACTGCTTAATATGAGCCACAGGGGAAATGAATATGTCAAATGGAAGTGTTAGTGTTGCAAAAGTTGCGCAGGTTTTAAATCTGAAAAATTTTACGCCGGATATCAATCTGAAAAAATGTAAGATTATTTCCAGTGATGTGAATCGTCCGGCATTACAGCTGACCGGATATTTTGAACATTTCGAAGAATCAAGAATACAGATGATTGGAAATGTAGAATATACGTTTATCCAGCAGATGAGTGATGCGGAAAAGAAAACCCGTTATGATGCGTTTCTGAAGTTTGATATCCCATGTGTGATTTGCTGCCGCAGTCTGCAGCCAGATGAAATTTTCTTAGAAGAGGCAATAAAAAAAAAATGAAGTGCCGGTTCTTGGTACGGATCGTCCGACTTCTGAATTTATGGCAGAGCTGATCTATACACTGGGTGAAGAACTGGCACCCTGTATTACCGTTCACGGGGTTCTGGTCGATGGCGGCGAGGGTCTCATGATTACAGGAGACAGTGGAATCGGAAAAAGCGAGGCGGCTCTGGAATTGATCCGCCGCGGACATCGTCTGGTTACGGATGATGTAGTGGAAATCCGCAAGATCAATGAACATACACTGATCGGAACTTCTCCGGAAGTGACCCGGCATTTTATTGAACTGCGGGGCATTGGCATCATAGATGTAAAGACTCTGTATGGTGTAGAGTGTGTCAAGGAAAAGCAAAGCAGATTGATCTTTATTAAACTGGAAGACTGGAAGAAAGATGCGGATTATGACCGCCTGGGACTGGAAGAAGAATATATCGAATATCTGGGCAATAAGGTAGTATGTCATTCCCTTCCAATCCGTCCGGGACGTAATCTGGCTGTTATCTGTGAGGCAGCGGCTGTCAACCACAGACAGAAGAAGATGGGCTATAATGCGGCACAAGAATTGTATCGCAGAGTCCAGGCAAATATGACAAAAAAGCAATGATGAAGAATAGACGAGAGTAAATGAGGAGATGTAAGAAATCATGGAAAAGAAGAATGCGTGGGAGAAATACCGGAAGGAACCAAAGACAGGATGTATTTACATTTGCGGAAGAATACCGTAAGTTTATATCTTCCTGCAAGACTGAGCGCGGTGTGCAGCGGAATTATACCGGCAGGCAAAGGGCCGGATTTGCAGATCTGAGAGTGAAAAGATAGCGCAGAATGCAAAATTAAAAGCCGAGACCGCATTGTTGTCAATAATATGGGAAAGGGTCTGGCTCTGTTTGTGATCGGCGAAAAAAGACATCGAGGAAGGAATGAACATTCTCGGCGGCATATTGATTCCCCACGTATGGATTTAAAACAGGTACCGTTATATGAAGATACGGAGATGGCACTGTTAGATACGCATTATTATGGAGGTGTGAAGAAATACCAGTGGGTGACACTTCCACTTGCACTGCACGGTGTAATCTGTAAAAAAGACGGCACAACAGTTACGGTCAATATCGGAGAAAAACCGGAAGATCCTGTTTTTGGCGTGAGTGATCTGCTGATTCATTTAGCGGGAGAACAGATGGAGAAAAAGGCATCCAAGGTGATCGAAGGAGAAAACCTTGATCTGCTTGTCGGAAGTATTCCGGCAGCAAGTGATGATGAAAAAGAGAAAAAAAAGAGATGAAAAGACCGCGTAAAGGCAAATATTTTAAATATTCTGTCCAAAGAGTACGGTGTGGACGAGGAAGATTTTCTGTCTGCGGAGATTGAGTTGTCCCGGCAGGGGCTGCCAGAGATTACGGCTTTGACCGCAGCATGATCATGGGTTATGGACATGACGACAGGGTGTGCGCTTATCCGTCTTTTGAAGGCAATGCTTGAGATTGAAAAAGCCACAGCATACCAGCGTATGTCTTCTGGTAGACAAAGAGGAGATCGGAAGTGTCGGTGCATCCGGCATGCAGTCTCATTTCTTTGAGGACAGTGTGGCAGAGATCATCAATCTGCTTGGGGAATACAGCGGGTTGAAAGTGCGCAGAGCGCTGCATAATTCCAGAGTGCTTTCTTCCGATGTATCTGCGGCATTTGATCCGAATTATCCGTCTGTGATGGAAAAACGTAACTGTGCTTTACTTTGGGAAGGGACTTGTCCTGAACAAATATACAGGAGCCAGAGGAAAATCAGGGTTCCAATGATGCAAATGCAGAGTATATTGCAAGACTGCGCAGATAATTTTTGATGATAATGATGTATCGTTCCAGACATCAGAACTTGGAAAAAGTAGATCAGGGAGGCGGTGGAACCATCGCATATATTCTGGCACTGTATGGCATGAATGTCATCGACAGTGGTGTGGCAGTGCTGAACATGCATGCACCCTGGGAAATCATCAGCAAAGTGGATCTGTATGAGGCATTGCACGGCTATGTGGCTTTCCTGAAGGAGGCATAATGGATCAGTGGCTTGAAGAAATCAGGGCGGCATTGCCTGAGCTGGTCGTATATCAGCAGGAACCGATGAAAAAACACACGGCATTTCGCGTGGGAGGTTCTGCGGATCTTTACGTGTGTCCAAGGAAACGGGAACTTCCGGTAATTCTTGGCCTGGCGAAAAAGAAAGGGCTTGCAGTGACCGTGATCGGAAACGGAAGTAATCTTCTGGTTGGAGACAAAGGAATCCGTGGACTTGTTATTGAAGTCGGGGCACAGATGAATGCGGTGGAAGTGCAGGGAAATATCCTGCGTGCGCAGGCAGGTGCCCTGCTTTCCCAGGTGGCTACAAAAAGCGGCAGCTGCCGGTCTGGGCGGCATGGAATTTGCTGCCGGAATTCCGGGAAGCATGGGCGGTGCAGTGACCATGAATGCGGGTGCCTATGGCGGAGAAATGAAAGATGTCATCCGGCAGGTGACAGTGCTTACCCCGGAGTGTGAGCAAAAGGTACTCTCACGGGAGGAACTGAATCTGTCCTACCGGCACAGCTGTATTCCCAAGAATCATTTTCTGGTACTGGAGGCAGAGTTGTCCCTGACGCCGGCACCGGAGCAGGAGATCCGTGCAAAGATGGCAGAACTCAGGGAAAAACGTGTGGAGAAGCAGCCGCTGGAGTATCCAAGTGCAGGCAGTACGTTTAAGCGTCCGGAAGGCTATTTTGCAGGAAAACTGATTATGGATGCCGGGCTGAGAGGCTATGCAGTGGGGATGCCCAGGTTTCCGAAAACACTGCGGATTTGTGATAAACAGAGGAAATGCCACCGCAGCAGAGATTTTGCAGCTGATGAAAGAAAAGTGTACAGGAAACGTGTGAAAAAACAGTCTGGTGTGACACTTGAACCGGAAGTGAAAATGATAGGAGAGTTCTAGATGAGATTTGTAATTGTGACGGGCATGTCAGGAGCCGGAAAAAGTACAGCAATGAAAATGATGGAAGATATGGGATTCTTTTGTATCGATAATCTTCCGATTCCGCTTCTGGATAAACTTGTGGATTTTGCAACAAATTTTGATACGCAGATGAAAAACGTGGCGATCGGAATTGATGCGCGGAGCAGTGAAAATCTGGATAAAGTGCAGGATATGCTGGAAATTTTAAAAAGTAAGGATGTCCAGTATGAAGTGCTGTTTCTGGATGCAGAGGATACGGTTCTTGTAAAACGCTATAAAGAGACCCGAAGAAGCCATCCGCTGGCACAGGGAGAGCGATGTGGATAAGGGAATCATGCGGGAACGTCAGAAAATGGAATTTCTGAAAAAAGAAGCGGATTATATTATCGACACCAGCCGTCTGCTTACGAGAGAATTAAAAACAGAACTGGAAAAGATCTTTGTGCAGGATGAAGAATTTAACAGCATGTATGTTACGATCCTTTCTTTTGGATTCAAGTATGGAATTCCGGCAGATTCTGATATCGTCATGGATGTGCGGTTTCTGCCAAATCCGTATTATGTGGAAGAACTTCGTCCGAAGACAGGAAATGATGTGGAAATCCAGCAGTATGTCATGAAATATGATGAGGCAAAGATCTTTTTAAACAAGCTGGAAGATATGGTGACATTTCTGATTCCACACTATATTTCCGAGGGCAAGAATCAGCTGGTAATTTCCATTGGATGTACCGGAGGAAAACATCGTTCCGTCACACTTGCCAATGAATTGTACAAGCGTCTGAGTCAGAAAAAAACCGGGAATACGGATTGAAAATTGAACATCGCGATATCGGGAAAGATGCGCTGAGAGGAAAATAGGATGTCGTTTTCGAGTGAAGTAAAAGAGGAACTGGCAAAACAGTTCGGACGGAGCAGACATTGCCAGATCGCAGAACTGGCAGGAATACTGGAACTGGAAGGCATGCTGGATGAAGAGGGAAAGCTTGTAGTTTCCAACGAAAATTCTTTGCTGCAGACAAAATACGGTCTGCTGTTGCAAAAAATATTTGGAGAGAAACAGGAGATTTTACAGATCATGCAGACGCTGCACTGGGATCAGGAACCGTACCGGCCCCGGAAAATAAATCACCGGAGAGCGGATGGGATGCTGGTGCAGCAGACATGCTGTAAGAGAGCATTTATCCGTGGAGCATTTATGGCAGCGGGATCGATCAGTGATCCGAATAAATCCTATCATTTTGAAATTGTCTGCCATACGCTTGAACAGGCACAGCAGCTGAAAGAACTGATGGAATTTTTTGAGACGGAGCCTAAGATTGTAGAACGCAAAGAGCGTATGGTGGTTTACCTGAAAGAAGGTTCACAGATTGTGGATCTGCTGAATGTCATGGAAGCTTATGTATCTTTGATGAATCTGGAAAATGTAAGGATTTTAAAGGAGATGCGCAATTCTGTGAACCGCAAGGTAAACTGTGAGACTGCAAATATCAACAAAACGGTGAATGCAGCAGTGAAACAAATGGAAGATATCAAGAGGATCCGGGATACCATAGGGTTTGACAACATTCCAGAACCGCTGGCGGAGATTGCACAGGCACGTCTGGATTATCCCGAGGCAACTTTAAAAGGAACTGGGAACTTATCTTTGATCCACCGGTCGGAAAATCTGGTGTGAATCACAGATTACGGAAACTTGCCGCAATTGCAGAAAATCTTATATAAAGGGGAACTACGTATGAGCCAGAAACTGTTATTTATTTTTAATCCGCATGCAGGAAAAGGACAGATTAAAAATCATCTTGTAGATATTGTGGACATGATGGTGAAGGCAGGGATTTGACGTGACAATTTATACCACACAGGCACAGGCAGATGCGACGCGCAAGGTGGTGGAAGAGGGTGCGGGATATGACCGTATTGTTCTGCAGTGGGGGTGACGGAACACTTGATGAAGTGATGACCGGGCTGATGCAGGCGAAGCTGCATATTCCGATTGGATATATTCCGGCCGGAAGTACAAACGACTTTGCCAATTCTCTCGGAATCCCGAAAGGAGATGCTAAAGGCAGCGGAACGTGCGGTTGGACAAAACAGATTTCCATGTGATATCGGAGATTTCAATTCGGATACCTTTGTCTATATAGCAGCTTTTGGTCTGTTTACAGAGGTTTCCTATAAGACATCCCAGCAGCTGAAAAATATTTTCGGGCACGTGGCATATATTATGGAGAAACAGCTATTCCCATCGTTCCGTATGCAGGAATATGACAGGAAAAGTGTTTCAGGATGAATTTAGAAATGATGTAAAACTTGATGACGGTCTGTTTGAAGTGACTTTGATCCGCAATCCGAAGAATCCGATTGAGCTGAATGAAATCCTTGCCTGCCTGACAAATATGATTGATGATTCGGATCTGATTTATTCGTTTAAAACCGATGCCGTACACATTACGGCGAAGGAAGAAGTACCGTGGACACTCGACGGTGAATTCGGCGGAGCACACCGGGAAGTAGTCATCCGAAATTTGAAGCAGAGAGTTGAAATATTTTGTTAAAAAAATTAACTTTATTTTTTGGGGAAAAGTGTACTATAATCTAGGTAACTTATGATTAGGAGGAAATACAAAAATGTTAGTATCCGCAACAGAAATGCTCAAAAGCAAAAGCAGGCCACTATGCAGTAGGTCAGTTCAACATCAACAACCTGGAGTGGACAAAGTCCATTCTTCTTACCGCACAGGATTAAAGAGTCCTGCGGTTAATCCTTGGTGTATCTGAGGGGGCTGGAAAATACATGACAGGATTCAAGACTGTAGCAGCTATGGTTAAAGCTATGGATGGAAGAACTTAACATCACAGTTCCTGTAGCATTACACCTTGACCACGGAACATACGAAGGATGTAAAAAATGTATTGATGCAGGATTTTCTTCCATCATGTTTGATGGTTCTCATTATCCATTTGAGGAGAACTGGTTGCAAAGACAAGGGGTTGAAGAAATGGTGCACACGAACTTCTGCAAGATGAAACCTCAGGAATTCTATCGAGTGTGGTGTATACCCGGTAGGGACTGATCTCTGGCGGAGAAGAAGACGGAGTTATCGGTCGTTCTTCAAGGTATCCCGGATGTGCATGATCCATCGATCTTGGCGTTTCCAAAATGAATGCTAAATACAGAGTGCCAGCTTGCATTCGCAGCAGCTACGTAAATACATCGAAGAGGAAAAGATCAGCAACTGGGTAAAGGATTAAGCTTCGATCCTCGTAAACTGCTTGCTCCTGGCGCAGAAGCTATCAAAGCTACTGTAAGAGAAAAAATCGAACTGTTCGGTTCTGCAAACAAAGCCTGAGTTTAAGCACGAAAATGCTGTGCAGGATTCCTGGGGGACTTCCTCCTCAGGGTCCGCACAGTATTTTTTTTTTCGCGATGCAACGAGTCAAAGTCCGTGCTTGAACGAGAAAAACGACTGCCGCGAAAGGATTCATCGAATCCGCTAATTTTTTTCGCCTGAATTAGGAAAGTTTTGTAAAATAAAACGAAAAAGGGACTGAGTTCAAAAAAGCACTTGCGTTTTTTAAGTTTTTGAGTTATTTTAGTATCAGTTGGAAATCAAATCCATATGCGAATGTAAAACAAGGGCGTTCTACAAAAACTTAGCTTTCCTTAGCTGCTTTTTGAGAACCCCTTTTTTCTTGTATCAGGACCTTTTTTAGAGTCCGGCGGGAAGGTCGCATCGCAAAATTCACAAATGGAAAGGAAGAAAGAAAATGGGGAGAATATGAAGCAATCCGGCCAAAATCTTTGGCGAAGACGTATTCAATGATACTGTAATGCAGGAACGTCTTCCAAAAAATGTTTACAAGAAGCTGAAAAAGATCATCGAAGAAGGCGGTGAATTGGATCTTGCTACTGCAGATACGATTGCACATGAGATGAAAGAATGGGCAATTGAAAAGGGGCTACACACTATACACACTGGTTCCAGCCGCTGACTGGTACAACTGCAGAAAAGCACGATTCTTTTTATCACAGCACCGATGCCGAACGGCAAAGGTTCTGATGAGCTTCTCCGGTAAAGGAGCTGATCAAAGGCGAGCCGGATGCATCTTCTTTCCCATCCGGTGGACTGCGTGCTACCTTTTGAAGCAAGAGGATATACAGCTTGGGACTGCACCTCACCGGCTTTCGTTCGTCAGGACGCAGCAGGCGCAACCCTCTGCATTCCGACTGCATTCTGCTCCTACACAGGAGGCGCTTGACCAGAAAACGCCGCTTCTTCGTTCCATGGAAGCTCTGAATGTACAGTCCCTTCGTCTGTTAAAACTGTTCGGAAACACCACTTCAAAGAAAGTAACTCCTTCTGTTGGGACCGGAGCAGGAATACTTCCTGGTAGATGCAGAGAAATTCCTACAGAGAAAGGACCTGATCTTTACCGGCCGTACCCTGTTCGGCGCAATGCCTCCCAAAGGCCAGGAGATGGACGATCACTATTTCGGAACCATCCGTCAGAGAATCGCAGCATTTATGAAGGATGTCAACAAAGAGCTCTGGAAGATTGGCGTTACCGCAAAGACACAGCACAACGAAGTAGCTCCGGCCCAGCATGAGCTGGCACCAATCTACGCAGAGTGCAATGTGGCAGTTGACAACAACCAGATCATCATGGAGACCTTAAAGAGAATTGCCGGACAGCACGGACTGAAATGTCTGCTGCATGAGAAACCTTTCGCCGGAGTGAACGGTTCCGGTAAGCATAACAACTGGTCCATCACCACAGATGACGGAATCAACCTTCTTGAGCCGGGCAAACACCGCACGAGAACATTCAGTTCCTGCTTGTGTTAAGCTGCGTCCTGAAAGCAGTTGATGTTCACGCAGATCTCTTCGTGAGTCCGCAGCCGATCCAGGAAACGATCACAGACTGGGAGCTAACGAGGCACCCCCTGCCATCATTTCCGTATTCCTGGGCGAGCAGCTGGAGGACGTTGTTGAGCAGCTGATCAGCACCGGAAATGCAACCAAGAGTAAAAAAAGGGCGTTCTGGAGACTGGTGTTAAGACACTTCCGGATCTCAAAAAAGACGCTACCGACCGTAACAGAACATCCCCGTTCGCCTTTACGGGCAACAAATTTGAGTTCCGTATGGTTGGTTCCCGTGACTCCGTTGCAGCTCCGAACATCGTACTGAACACCATCGTTGCAGAAGCATTCCGCGATGCATGCGATGTACTGGAAGGCGCTGAAAACTTCGAGGACGCTGTCCATGATCTGATCAAGAAGAACTTAAGTGAGCATCAGAGAATCATCTTCAATGGCGACGGATATGCAGATGAGTGGTTAGCTGAGGCAGAGAGAAGAGGCCTTCCGAACATCAAATCCATGGTGTACGCAATCCCGGCACTGACCACTGATACCGCAATCAAACTGTTCGGCGATTTCAAAGTATTCACCGAGGCAGAGCTGGTATCCCGTGCAGAAGTTAAATTCGAGAACTATGCAAAGACCATCAACATCGAAGCAAAGACCATGATCGACATGGCAAGCAAACAGATCATCCCGGCAGTCATCAAATATGCGACTTCCCTGCTGGATCCATCAACACCATCACCGCAGCAGGTGTTACGGCAGTTGGTGTACAGAAGAATCTGCTGAACGAGACAAGTGCACTGCTTGAGGAAACTCAGAAAGCACTCGACGAGCTGATCGCAATCGAGAATGCAGGATGCGAGATGGAAGACGGCGAAGCAAAAAGCAAAATACTACTACGAGAAAGTTGCTCCGGCTATGGAGGGGCACTCCGTGCACCGGTTGACAAACTGGAAATGATCGTAGACAAAGAGATGTGGCCGATGCCGTCTTATGGCGATCTGATTTTTGAGGTTTAATCCGCAGACGGTCCGATAAATTGTAAAAATTCTGTGAAAAATCAGGGCAGAAAAGAGGCTGTTTTTTGACAACAGCCTCCGCTAAATTTTTTTAAGTATAATGGAGATTAGTTGTTGCCAGAAGAAGAAAAAGGGCGGACAGCGCTGCCGGAACAAGCGGCAGGAAAAACATGGAGGAAACGCTTCTGGAATTTCGGAGAAAAACAGAAGCATACAGAACTATGAATGCAGAACTGGAAATTTTAGGTGTGAAGCTGAAACAGTACCGCGTCGATGCGGCGAATGGAGATTGCAGAGGAATACCTCTCGAACGATAAGCTGAACACCATCGGGATTGTTACGATGCAGATGCTGATGCAGGCGAGCAAGGAACCGACGTGGAAACAGTATATCGAAGATCTGGATCTGACGGTCATCGGGGAAACCGAGGTGCTGGAGGCAGCAGGAATTGACCCGGAGACGCCGTCCTATGAGGAAGTGGAGACGAACGAGTTCATCGCACGCTTTTTCTGGGGACTGATTCAGAAGAAAAGCCGGATTTTTGTACTGGGCGACACTGAGGAAGAACTGCAGACACTGCAGAAATATCTGACAGAAACGTATCCCGGCATTGAGATCGGAGGCGGTGCTGTCGTCGAGACGCTGGAGGAATCCGCGTTTGACAGCCTGGTCAACGAGATCAACAGCCAGACGACGGACGTGATTGTGAGCGGCCTTGCAGGAACGCGGCAGGATCGTTTCGTTCTGGAAAACAGCAGCAAAATCAGCGCAAAAATCTGGCTGAGCCTTGGCGAGCATTCGACGCTGCAGAACGAGGCCGGTATAAAAACGAGCTGGTGGGGAACTCTGCTAAAGAAGAATACGTTCAAGCGGATGGTAACAAAATATAACAGCGAAAAGGCGACGGTTGAAGTTCATGAACTGGATACGGAACAAACAGCAGTGGAGAGATTATCTGCTGATTACGCTGGGAACCGCGGTCATGGCGGTTGCGACCAGCTCGATTTACGACCCGGCGGGGCTTGTTACCGGAGGATTTTCCGGTCTTGCAATCGTCACCAAACAACCGGCCAGATGCTGGCGGAAAGGAGTTCCGCCTAAAGTGACGAACCTTGTGCTGAACATTCCGCTTTTCTTTTTGGAACTCCGCATGAGCCGCGATTTTCTGGTGAAAACCATTTTGGAACCCTGATGAACACGTTCTGGTTTGCCGTTCTCCCGGTGCTGCAGCTGGTGCCGGATGACAGGATGATCTCCGCACTTTTTGGCGGCGTTCTGATGGGAGCCGGCATCGGCCTCGTCTTCTGCATCGGAAACGGTACGACGGGCGGAACGGATATGATGGCGGCTCTGATCCAGAGAAAGCTGCGCCACTATTCCGTTGCACAGGTTATGCAGGTGCTTGATGGAATCATCGTCATCGCCGGTATTTTTGTCTGTATCCACGCTTCGCTCTATGCGATCGTGGCAATCTACGTGACGAAAGTGACGGATGCCCTGATGGAAGGTATGAATTATGCGAAATCTGCGTTTATCATTACCGCGCATCCGGAGCAGGTAGCCGATGAGCTCATGAAAGAACTCGACCGCAGCGCGTCCGGTATCCACATAAAGGGAATGTACACGGGCGAAGAGCGTATGATGGTATTCTGTGTTGTGGGCAAAAACAGATCCCGCAGCTCAAACAGATCGTAGGAACGATCGATCCGGACGCGTTTGTCGTTGTGTCGGATGCAAGAGGTCTTAGGAGGGCTTCCAGACGGATTTCTCCTGACCTTTTTACGTATTTTGTGGTATAAATGTTGTGTTTTTCTCTTCCTTTTTTGTCTATTTTGTATTAAAATAATTATATCTGTGAGGTACTTTGCATCAGGCGCAGAATCCATAGGGGTGTGATATGCCTGGCAATGAAAGCGGGTGCAGCCGGAGACAAACTATAGGATGAAAGAGGGAAGAAAATATGATTTCAAATCAGATTTTACAGAGTACCATTGAGGGAATCAAAATATTTCGCAGTGTCGAACTCTGCGTGACTGATGTAGAAGGAAAGGTTCTGGTAACGACGTTTCCGGAGGTTGAGATCAGCCTGTGAATGATATTATAACGTTTGCGCAGTCTCCCGGCAGATTCCCAGTCACCATCAGCGGATTAGTTCTTTCAAAGTTTTTGATGAACATCAGCTTGAGTTTGTTCTATTGCCAAGGCGAAACGATGACATTGTATATGGTCGGGAAAAATGGTTACCTTCCAGATTCAGGGCCTCCCTTACCGCCTTACAAGGAGCGCTTCGATAAAGATAACTTTATCAAGAATCTGCTGCTCGACAATCTGCTGCTGGTCGACATCTACAACAGGGCGAAGAAGTTACATATTGAAGTGGAAGCACGCCGCCTTGTATTTATTCTTGAGACAAATCCGGATAAAAACAGCGGGGCGCTGGAAAGCGTCAAGAGTCTGCTCGGTACCAAATCCGGTGACTTTATAACTGCCGTCGATGAGAAAAACATTATCATCGTCAAGGAACTTGCTCGGTGAGGATTATGCCCAGATGAACAAAGTGGCAGCCACCATTCTGGAAGCAGCAGGAAGGGGCGAAGGAGGAGGAAAACCCACGTTGCTTACGGTACCATTGTCAAGGAGATCAAAGAAGTATCGCGTTCCTACAAAGAAGCCAGAATGGCGATGGACGTCGGAAAAATCTTCTCCGCTGAGAATGATATCTATGCATTCACTGGGTATCAACCGTCTGATTTACCATCTTCCGATCCACTGTGCAAAATGTTCATCAAAGAGATTTTCGGCAACAAATCGCCGGATGACTTTGATGAAGAGACATTGACAACGATCAATAAATTCTTTGAAAACAGCCTGAATGTGTCGAAACCTCGAGACAGCTTTATATACACCGAAATACCCTTGTCTATCGGCTGGATAAGCTGCAGAAGAGCACGGGACTCGATCTTAGAGTTTTTGAAGATGCGATCACATTCAAGATTGCGCTTATGGTTGTGCAGTACATGAAATACATGGAAACGCTCGATTATTAAGCGAGAACCCTTGAAGGAGGAATTGCATGATAACATTGGATAGTGTAAGATAAGAGTTACGCGAAAGGCCAGCCGGCCGTCAACAACGTATCCTTACATCGAGAAGGGGGAATTCGTCTTTATCGTGGGAAACAGCGGTTCTGGAAAATCGACGCTGATCAAGCTCCTTTTGAAAGAACTCGAGCCCACATCCGGTACCATTAAGGTAAAACGGACAGATCTTAAATAAAATGAAACGCTGGAGAGTGCCGAAATACCGCCGTGGTGTCGGCGTCGTATTCCAGGATTTCCGCCTTTTAAAAGACCGGAATGTCTATGAAAACGTAGCATTCGCACAGCGTGTCATCGAGAAACCGAACCGCGTCATCAAAAAGCGCGTGCCGGAAGTCCTGACGCTGGTCGGACTGGCAGAGAAGTACAAATCCTTCCCGAAGGAGCTTTCCGGAGGAGAGCAGCAGCGAGTTGCCGTGGCAAGAAGCCATTGTCAACCGGCCTGACATTCTTCTGGCGGACGAGCCGACCGGAAATCTGGACCCGGGAAGACTCCATGGAGATTATGAAGCTCCTGGAGGGCGAGATCAATGAGAGGAACGACCGTTCTTGTGGTAACCCACAACCGTGAGATCGTCAACTCCATGAAAAAACGCGTTATTACCATGCGAAAAGGCGTGGTAGTCAGCGATGAGAAGGAGGGCGAGTACCATGAGGTTTAGTACACTGGGCTACAGCATCAAACAGGGTGTCAAAAACATCTGGAGAAACAAGATGTTCTCGCTGGCATCCATCGCAACCATGGGAGCCTGTATCTTTCTGTTCGGTATCTTCTTTGCGGTTGTCATCAACTTTAACTACATCGTAAAAAATGCCGAGACAGACGTATCCATGACCGTCTTCTTCAACGAAGATGTGGATCAGGCGACGATCGATGAGATCGGAACGGAGATCAAGGCCAAGACCGATGTGGTCATGGCGAATGTAAGTATGTTTCCGCGGATGAGACGGGGAAAACTTTGCAAAACAGTATTTCGAAGGAAAAGAGGAATACAAGGACGGCTTTAAGCCAAACGACAACCCGCTCGCAACTTCCGCGCACTACGAGGTTTACGTATACCAGGTAGAGACGCAGGATGCACTGGCTGAGTATATCCGCCTGGACGGTGTCCGTGAGGTTAAACAGGCCGAGGGTGCAACAACAACGTTGACGACGATGAACCGTGTCATTGGCTACGTTTCCATCGCGATCATCCTGATTCTTCTTGCCGTATCTGTTTTCCCTGATCAGCAATACCGTCACGATCGGTATTTCGGTCCGGAAAGAGGAGATCGGTATCATGAAGCTGATCGGTGCGACGAACCTGTTTGTAAGGGCTCCGTTCCTGATCGAGGGTATCCTGATCGGTCTTGTCGGAGCAGCGATTCCGCTGGGGCTGCTGTACGTTGTATACAACAGAGTCATCAGCTACGTTATGACGGAGTTCAGCGTACTGTCGAACTTTATGGCATTCATGCCGGTATCGGCCGTCTTCCGGATTCTGCTTCCGGTCGGACTCATTCTCGGTATGGGAATCGGTCTTGTCGGCAGTATCTTTACGATTCGAAAAACACTTGAAAGTCTGATAGATTAGACAATATAATGAAGTAAAAATAAGTCCCGGAATCCGTCAAAAGATTCCGGGATCTTTCGATTGGGAGGCATATTTTGGAAGAACTGATGAAGGAAGAAAAAGAGGGCGTAAAAGCGGCAGAGCAGGAAAAACCGAAAAAGCGCAGAAACAGAAAGAAAAAACCGAAAAATGATGAGATGCGGAAGAGCTACTTTGCGGGCATGATTTCCATGCTGGCGATTGTAATGATCGTGCTTGTCGGAACAACGTTTCTCTGGCCGGGAAGCAGTGCCGATCATCCCGGCGGCTTCTGGTCGTGGCGGAAGACGGCGGCGATCAAAGCGATGATCAGCCAGCTTTACGCGGGCGATGTGGATGACACAGAGCTGTCGGATGCAATGTATAAAGGGCTGATCAGCGGCCTCGGCGACAAGTATTCTACGTATTACACGAAAGAGGAATACGAAGCGATCAAGACAGCGCAGGAGGGTTACTATCAGGGCATCGGTGTTACGGTGACGCTGGACGGCGATAAGCTGCAGGTCACCGGCGTACAGGACGATACCCCGGCGGCAAAGGCCGGCATTCAGGCGGATGACCGCATTGTAAAGATTGACGGGCAGACACTGGAGGGGCTCAGCCTCAACGAAGCCGGTCGGTCTTTTGAAAAACAGTGAGAATGATACCGTGATGCTCAATTGAGCGGGAGGGCGAGGCGGATCTGATGGAGAAGGAAGTGGCAAAGAGAAGCTTGCGGCAATCGTGGCAGACGGTAAAATGCTGGACGACAAGATCGGCTATCTGGCCATCAGCGAGTTTTACAGGGCTTACCTCGAGCAGTTCCAGAAAGCATACCAGTCACTGCAGGATCAGGGCATGGAGCGCCTGATCATCGATCTGCGCGGCAATCCGGGCGGCCTCGTGACGGCAGTCTGCGACACCCCCTGCGCCAGATCCTGCCGGAGGGACTCATCGTGTATACCGAGGATAAAAAACGGAAAACGGGAAGAGTATACCTGCGACGGCGATACCCCGATCTCGATTCCGCTCGTCGTGCTGGTCAATGAAAATACGGCAAGTGCAGCAGAAATCTTTACGGGAGCCGTCAAAGATTACGGCATCGGAACGATTGTCGGAACGACGACATTCGGAAAAAGGCATTGTCCAGAATACATTCCAGCTCTCCGACGGCAGCGTGGTGAAGCTGACGATTGCACATTACTACACGCCGCTCGGCAACGACATCCACAAGGTCGGTATCACGCCGGATGTCGAGGTGGAGCTGCCGGATGACGCGACGAGCGATGTGCAGCTCGAAAAAGCGTTGGAAGTTGTCAAAGGACTGGAAGGTGCGGAATAAAATAAGAATTTTCACAGAAAAGCAGGAAAAAAGGTAGGAAAAAAAGCACGAACGTGTTATCTTAGTAGAGGAGCCGACAACAGATCTTGGCAGGCTCTAAAAGAAAGTGAGGAAAGACAGATGAACTTTACAGGAAGAAGAAAACAGGTTTTTGATAAAATGGACCAGGATTCCGCACTGCTTTTGTTTTCTGGACTCGAGCTGCATGTCAGCGCAGATGAATATCTGCCATTTGAAGCAAACCGCAACTTGTTCTATCTGACCGGTCTTCGCAGAATCACATGATCCTGATGATGAAAAAGACCGCAAAAGAGGAGAAATCCATTCTGTTTATCGAGGAAGCGGATCTGAACCAGGAGAGATGGTTTGGAAGAAAAAGTAACCGTATCCGAGGCACAGGAGATCACCGGAATCGAGGACGTTCGTTTCCTGGATTCCTTTGAGGGCATGGTAAACCGTCTGATGGCACGCGAGGACATCGGAACCCTGTATTTCGACTGCTACCGATATCAGGTCGAGGATCTGCCGGATTACAACATGGTAAAGGCAGAGGAGTTCGCAAAGAAATTTCAGGCAGACCGATTAAAAACATTGCTCCTGTCATCGCAGCACTGCGGATGCAGAAAGATGAGGATGAGATCGCTCTCGTCCGCCAGGCAATCAAGATCACCGACGACGCGCTGAAATTCGTGATGAAGAATCTGAAACCGGGCTGCACCGAGTATCAGGCACAGGCTGATTTCGAGTACAAGATTTTCCACGAGGGAGCAGACGGAACCGCATTCCCGACGATCGCAGGAAGCGGTGCAACGGAACGATGCTGCACTACGACACCAACCGTGACGTGTGCGAGGATGAGACCCCCCTGCTTCTGATGGACCTCGGGCAAAATTCCGGGCTACTGCGCAGATATCACCAGAACGTATCAACATGGATATGAAAAGACGTACAGAAGCTGGAAAAAAGAATTTGAGAAAGTGCCACATGTACAGGATGTACTCTGGTATGACGATGTGGCAGATATCAGTCTTCCGACTGAGATGATCCCAAAAGATATCAGAAAAGCGTTTATCAATGGAGATGCCACGATGATGCTGGTATTGTTCGATGATACGACATCATCCGATAATTCCATGGAGGCACTGACACAGCTTCGTAAGATTGCGAATAAACAGTGTTTCATCAGCGGTATGACAGGTATCGTTACAGATATTAAGAACATTGCAATGAAAGAACTTCCAATCTATGTAGTAATTGCAGCACTTCTGAGTCTGGTAGTTCTGGAGATTACATCAGGATCATTTGTTGTTCCGTTTCTGTTCCTGTTAAGTATCGGACTTGCGATTCTGTATAACCTTGGAAGTAATATTATACTTGGTGAAACTTCTTATATCACACAGGCATTGACAGCAGTCCTGCAGCTTGGTGTAACGATGGATTATTCCATCTTCCTTCTGAATAGTTATGAAGAGAATAAGAAGAGATTCCCTGGCGAGAAAGAAAGAGCCATGGGGCATGCGATTGCCAACACATTCAAATCAGTAGTCGGAAGTTCCGTTACTACCGTAGCCGGATTCATCGCACTGTGTGTTATGACATTTGCACTCGGACGTGACCTTGGTATTGTAATGGCGAAAGGTGTTGTGATCGGCGTTATCTGTTGTGTAACGATCCTGCCGGCACTGATCCTTGTATTTGATAAAGCGATCGACAAGACAAGACACAAATTACTGTTAAGCAACATGGATCGTCCATCCGCTTTTATCACAAAGTATTATAAAGTATGGATCGTAGCATTTCTTGTATTATTACTTCCTGCAATTTACGGTAATAATCATACAAAGATCTACTACAACATTGCAGATTCACTTCCTGCAACACTGAACAGTAATGTGTCGATCAAAAAAGTAAAAGATGACTTTGGTACAAGTAACATGCACATCGTCATGATGGATAAGAACATGAGTGCCAAAGATAAGCAGCAGATGTTCAAGAAGATCGATAAAGTAAAAGGTGTAAAATGGACCATCAGCATGAGTTCACTGATCGGTCCTAGCGTACCGGATTCCATGATTCCAAAGGATGTCCGTAAGATGATGCAGAGTAAGGATTATGAACTGGCATTCGTCAGTACGAAATATGAATCCGCAACAGATCCGGTAAATACACAGATCAAAAAGATAGATAAGATCGTAAAATCCTACGATAAGTCGGGAATGGTCATCGGAGAGGCACCTTTGATGAAAGACCTGCAGGATGTTACAGATGTTGATCTGGTTAATGTAAATATTATCTCGATCGCAGCTATATTTGTAATCATTCTGATCATTTTCAAATCGATCTCACTGCCGGTAATCCTGGTAGCGGTTATTGAATTTGCGATCATGATTAATATGGCAATCCCGTACTATCAGGGAGTCAGCCTTCCGTTCGTGGCAAGTATCGTTATCGGTGCGATCCAGTTAGGAGCAACCGTTGACTATGCAATCCTGATGACGACAAGATATCAGAAAGAACGAAGCCTTGGAAAAGATAAGATGGAAGCAATCAGCATTGCACATAAAACGAGTATGCCGTCCATCATCAGCAGTGGACTTAGCTTCTTCGCTGCAACATTCGGAGTTGCCTGCTATTCTCAGGTTGAAATGATCGGTTCGATCTGTACATTGCTTGCAAGAGGAGCCATTATCAGTATGGTAGTCGTGCTTCTGGTATTGCCGGCAATGTTCATGATATTTGACAAATTAATCTGCAAGACATCCATCGGATTTCTTGGAAAAAAGGCAAAAAGCACAGACAAGTGAAGCAAAGTAACCTGTTATTAACAATCCATGATAATTAAGAAAGGAAGCAGGAATTATGAATAAGAACAGAAAAATAAAACGAAAAATTGCAGCATCTGTAGCAGTCGGAATGTCAGTGATGATGGGTGTGACACCAGCTTTCGCGGCAAGTAGAACTTCAGACAGTGATGTATATAAAGAAGAAACAGTATACGTGAATGCCAAGGCAAGTGGTAAGACGGATAAGGTAACCGTATCTAACTGGCTTAAGAATTCCGGAAGCGTATCCGGCAATCTGGAAGATGAAAGTACACTGAGCGATATCAAGAACGTAAAAGGTGATGAAAAATATACCGCAGACGGAGATAAGCTGACATGGTCTACTGATAGCGAGGATATCTACTATCAGGGAACGACAGATAAGAAACTTCCGGTATCTGTTAAATTAAAATATTACCTGGATGGAAAAGAGATGAAACCATCTGAGTTAAAAAGGAAAGAGCGGACACCTGAAGATCACGGTGGATTATAAGAATAATGAAAAAGAAGAGTGTATCTGTAGACGGAAAAGATACAGAAGTATATACACCATTCGTCATGATGACAGGTATGATCCTTCCGAATGAGACATTTAGTAATGTAACAATTGATAACGGCAAGATCATTTCTGATGGTAATAAGAATATCGTAGTCGGATTCGGAATGCCGGGATTAAAAGACAGCCTGAACTTAAGCAGCGAAGAGACAGACAAAGTTACAATTCCGGAAAGCTTAAGTATCGAAGCCGATGTAAAAGATTTTACAATGTCTTCTACTTATACTGTTGCATTATCTGATCTGTTAGATGATGTGGATATGGACAGTATCGTAAATGTAGATGATCTTCAGAACGCTCTGGATGATCTGGAGGATGCGGCACTTCAGTTAGTAAGTGGTTCCGATACACTTGCAGATGGAGCAGGAACACTTGCAGATGGTGTGAACAGCTATACAGAAGGCGTTGATACATTGAATGCCGGTATCCAGAAATACCTTGGTTCTAACGGAGAGCTGAATGGCAGCGTCACAGAGTATGTGAATGGTGTAAACAAAGTTGTCAAAGGTGTACAGGATTATACAAGTGGTGTGAATACACTTGCAGACGGTGTGAGCAGTTATGTAGCCGGCGAGAAGCAGCTGGCAGCCGGAGCTTCACAGCTGACACAGTTAAGTACAGGACTGAAGCAGGTACAAAGCGCTATCTCACAGCTTGAAGCTGCAACAGATGGTAAGGGTGCAACGACAGAAGACCTTCAGGCAGCATCCAAAGCACTGGCGGCAGGAACTGCACAGATGAAAGCAGCACTTGGAACAGAAGAAGTAAAGAGTCTGATGTCTCAGGTAAATTCTATGGTAACAACCGGAAATACGCTGATGGAAGAGACGAAGACATTAAGCGGAACACTTACGGAAGGTATCGAAAAACCACTTACAACAATCGGCCAGACATTACAGAGTATGCAGGAATCCTTGAAAAATATAGATGCAGCTCAGACAGCATTACAGAATGCATGCAAGAATATCAATGAGGTAGTTGCTTCTGATAATCAGACGATTAAGGCTGCAAAGACAGCAGCGAAGAACAGTTCCGATTCTATTGCAGCATCTATAAAAACACTGGAAGCAAAGTATGTAGGAATCTCAGATAAGAATTCCGAAGAAGCAAAACAATTACAGAGTTCGATCAGTGCACTGAAGAGCGCAAAAGCTTCCACAGATTCCGTACAGAATCTCAAAGAGTTAACAGGCATTGATACTACAAAGATGCCGACAATAGATGTAGATTCATTAAAAGCCGGTGCTGCAACGATCATGACAAATGCAGCTACATTGCAGAAATCATCGGAAGCATTGTCAAAAGCTCTTCCGGAATTGAAAAAACAGTTGAAGAGTATCGAAGATGCAGAAGGTGTTCTTGCACAGGCAGGACAGTTAAGTACACTGACAGGAAGTGTAGATCAGTTAAATGCAGGTATGCAGGGACTGAACAGTGCGATCGGAACACTGCACAGCAATCTGGCAACATTGAATAATGCAACATCCGCTCAGTTCCCGACAGCAATCAAGGGAATCACAGCATTGAATAAAGGATTCGCACAGTTAAGTGGATATAATGACTCCTTAGTAGGAGGTGCAAACAAACTGAGATCTAACAGCCCGACACTGGTAGCCGGTGTGAATACTTTAAAGAGTGGAACCAATCAGCTGGCAAGCGGACTGAAC
>VOFI01002964.1_pt1 | contig 22536 bp, 41 predicted proteins | sample 5384131 | NCBI WGS metagenome assembly VOFI01 (sample SAMN12384728, study PRJNA508395) | human gut metagenome | isolation source: healthy gut H | host: Homo sapiens | reverse complement strand
ATCAGCCACACAAAAACAACCCATATTACTTACCGACGACACTGTACAGACTGAGCGCCGGGCCGCTGTCGTAAGAGATTAGCGACCGTATGGGCGATCGGAATACAAAGAGATCGTCCATACGACGACATCTCGGAGACGGGCAGCCTCGCTCTTTCATCCAGGGGATCCAGTCGAACACAAAAATCGAGCGAAGTGGACAGGCTATGCGCAGACAGGCCGGATCAAGCTTGAGATGGCTCGATTCGAGTTCCACCGGAATATCGTCAGGGGAGTTTTGAAAAATATTCAGTCAGGTGCGGTTGGCCGATGGATGTTCCTGCTCACCCGAATACTCTGGTCAAAATGGAGGCGGAGATTCCTGTTTGACTGCAAAAACCCTAAAACTGATATAAGTGTGACACGGGGAAAAAATTCGATTTATAATAGAAACTGGGCATAGCCCAGCAAGTGGAAGGATTGATGTGTCGTTTATTGAAGCTGTCGAGGACGGAATCAGACATGCGGATGATCCGAACGGTTTAAATTGGTACTACCCAATTTGCCACATTTGCAAAACAATGAGGTCGACATGGATGTATCGTAGAGGAATAAGTACACTTGCGATACATGCAAGTTGGAAAAGAGCGTCTTGCAGATAAGAAAGCAAGGTGCTGGCGACTGGGAGCCACTATGAAAAAGAAGTATGCTAATTCGTTGGCGTAATCTGGCGTGTTCGCAATTCGTATTCCACCGCGTGCGAGAAAATACATAAAAAAAGCTGCATACAAGCGGTTGGTTCCAGCATCAAAGAAAATCATGGTTGCTATTGAGCTGGTTCAGAAAAAAAAATATCAGCGCCAGGCACCGCGCAGTTTGGCAGATACCGAGTAGACTAACTTACCTGACGAGAAAATTTTTGCTAGGAAATCGATGGTAAGATATATCACAAACGAAATCAACTAAAAGCAAAGGAAATAGTCAGAGATAATCGGATCGCAACCTTGGACCATCATGGGAAATGATCCTGGATTGCGATGACATGATAAACCAAAAACATTTCAAGATTGGTCAAAAGCGGTTCGTGCTGAAGGCTAAACGAAAGGTGACTGATCAATGTGGCGGATTGGCGCGGATTATGATACAGAGGGCGTCCCATGTATGTCCTCTTTTCGTGAAGATTATTCTGGGATGGTGAAAAATGGGCAGAAGGGAAACATACGAAGAATTCCTGTTTGAAAAAAATTCAAACCGAAAAGACAACAGACGATTGTATAACGCCTCCGCTTGTCTATGACACTATCAGGACTGGGTCTGCTCAAGATACAATATCGACCCTTCCTGTATTGTTCGACCGTTTTGGCCTGGAGGAGACTACGAAAGTTATACATATCCCGAAGGGTGCGTGGTACCGGATAACTGTTCTCCATCTTATCTAAGATATGGATTCTATTTGGCCAGGGGGATATCATTCTTTTTGTTTGCACCATCTTTACTGCGTTTTCAGGTCGATCTATAGTGATGCGGGTTAATCATATCATCTGCGACGCACAGAGCCTGTGTACGAGAATGGCGGCAATGGGTGAGGAACATCATTTGTGGTTAAATAAGGATGGAGATATAGTTGCCTGAGACTGCTCCGGGCATCTAACGGACCTCATAAACGAGGCAGTGAATGCGCTGAAAAAACTGTCCGTTCGCGAGCTGCCTAAATATTATTACCCAGATCATGTTCTGACGGTCATGATGCTCCAGGAGATATTCCAAGCATGGAATCTGAATTTTCTGTCAAACGTGGCGATTGCGAGTTTCTGCCATCGATGCCCAAAAAAGGCAATCGGGAAGAGCATCTATGGCGGAGGACTACTATTGTCGAACCGGAAAGCTGCCGCAGAAAAGGAAAGAGCTGCCACCCAAAGAACTGCCGCAGAAGAGCCACAGGAAAACATGAGAAGCGCGTACAAGTGGGAACTGTCAGATAAAGAACGCGAACTAATAGCTAAGATGTCGCAATAACGGTGATTTCTGTGCCGGACATAATGGCCGGCGGATGGGTAGGCGGGAAACACAAAAAGCGAGGTGGGCGGATGACAACCATACGAGCAAGGCTTCCGAATACAATCAATCGGCACATTGAAAGTAGAGGTGATGGCTGACTTGCATATCGGGGACGCGCATTGTGACCTCCCTCTCTCATCCGCGAACGGCTGAAATCCGTGCAGGAAGAACCGGACACAGCCCTCATCCTCAACGGGGCGCATCCTCAACTTAACGCTACCAAGACCAGCGTGTCGGACTGCTACAGCAGTACTGCCCCCGATGGAGCAGATCCAGAGGGCAGTGGAGCTGTTCGAGCCAGTCAAGGATAAGATACTGGCCGTCACCACTGGCTGAGCGGAGGACCTACAACAAAGAGGGCATTGACCTCATGGAGGTGTTTACCCGGCAGATGGGTTTGTATGACCGGTTTGCCCCTGGCGCGGCGCTGCTGTTTGTTAGCTTTGACGGTGCAGCCGCCGGAAATCGGATGGGGAGGCCCATGACCTATTCGTTGTATATCAACCACGGGTCCGGAGGGGAAGAAAGGAAGGAGCCAAGGCGATCCGTCTGGCGGATATAGTAACATTGGGACGCGGACGTGTATATCCATTCCCACACCCATTTGCCGATGGTGATGAAACAAGGCTTTTACCGCACCTGTGAGGCGAACCGGAACGTTGCGCCGGTATCCAAGCTGTTTGTCAGCACGGCGGCCCTGAACACTATGGGGGATACAGGGAAATCCAGGGTACAAACCAACCAGCAAGGACTCGCCTGTAATCTACCTGGACGGACATAAGAGAGGGGGGTGACGGCAAGGCTATGAGGGATTTACATATCCCATCCCTATGGCGGGGAGCCGGGAAAACAAGGCGGGAAATCGAGCGGATTGTCGAGGCGCTGGCCGTAAAAAGATAAGGCTAACGTATATATCTCCCCCATACATTGCTTCGGCTATCTCTATGACAAGGTGGACTATCTGCATGGTCTGGGATGTGCCTGGAGCTTCTGATGGTGTGCGACAAGATGCTGGTATATGGGGGACTGGGAGCACAGTACCGGATGCAAGGCCGAAATCGACTACTGTAAGGCGCACGGGATCCCGTATGTGTTGCATTCGTCAGAACTGCGGGGCTAAGGCTGCGGTGGTTTTGTGAGCAATGACGCTGACCGGCTCCATACCGGTGGTGATCTGCGGCGATGAAGAGCTCAAATAAGATATACCTCCCGGACGTTGTGGGCGGAGGGTATGGGGATTTTGGCGGTGCAAGTCCCGGTATCGGGTGCTGAAAGGGAGCAAGGCGTCGAAAAAGTCCACCACTACGGCGCTCAACCATATATGGCGGATCATGAAATATCCGGGCAGCAACCTTTTGGTGGTGCGTAAAATTGGCGACACCCACCGGACATCCACCTTTGCGCAGCTTAAATGGGCGATACAAAAACTAGGGGTATCCGATTATTGGAGGGCCACCACCTCCCCGTTGGAGCTGACCTATATACCTACGGGGCAAAAGGTATTGTTCCGTGGCTTTGACGATCCGCTCAAGCTGGCATCCACTACGGTTTCCACCGGCTCGTTGTGCTGGGTGTGGGTGGAAGAGGCGTATGAAATCGACAGCGAGGACGCCTTTGACCTGCTGGACCTGTCTGTCCCGCGCGGAAACGTGGAGCCCCCCGCTGTTCAAGCAAACCACGCTGACCTTTAACCCGTGGAGCGAGCGCCACTGGCTGAAAAAGAGGTTTTTGATACACCGGCGGACAATGTGGAAACCGTTATAGCACCGACTACCGGTGCAATGAGTTTTGGATGCGGCTGACCTGGCAATCTATGAGAGGATGCGCCGGGAAAACCCACGGAAATACGCCGTGGCGGGGCTTGAAATTGGGGTGTGGCGGACGGGCTGGTCTATGATCGGTGGGAGGTCCGGGATTTTGACATCGACAAAGCCCGGAAAATCCCCCTCATCCGGTCGGCGTTCGGCCTGGATTATGGGTATACCAACGATCCCACGGCGTTTTTCTGCGGCCTGATCCATGTTCCCAGGCGACTGCTGCTGGTATATGACGAGTTTTACGAGCGAGGGATGAGCAACCGGGACATATGCGACCGCGTGGCCGAAAAGGGCTATGGCAAGGAGCGGATCATCGCGGACAGCGCCGAGCCGAAGAGCAACGACGAGCTGCGGTTCCTGGGGCTGCGGATACAACCGGCCGCTAAGGGCCGGGACAGTATCCTCAACGGCATCCAGTATATCCAGGACTACCGGATTGTGATCCATCCGCGCTGCGTCCACTTTGCGTCCGAAATCAGCAGCTACACCTGGGACAAGGACAAAGAGGGCAACCAGATCAACAAGCCGATTGACGATAATAACCACCTGATGGACGCGATGAGGTACGCCCTGGAGCCGTATATCCGGCGCAGGGTCACGGACCCGCCGCCAAAAAGGCGGGGTACCCCGACCGGCGTTACAGCGGGGAGAATGCGGGGAGGATGGGATGTATGAGCATAGCCACAGTATTGATAGCGGCCGCCGGATGGATTCTGGCGGCGTTTTTATGCGGCCTTGCCGTGGGCCGGGAGAGGGCCACCCGAAGACGGAAAAGCCGGGAAAAATCCCGCACGGCGCGAAAACAACCGCCATAGCGCCGGAGGAAAAGGCCCTGCGGGAATGGCGGAATTTTTAACCTACGACGGCACGGAGCAGTCCGGGCCTGTCGAATAAAAACGCCCCTCACCATGGGCGGAAGGAGCATTAGACATGGACGAGACAATCATGCAACCGGCGGAAGTCCTACCAGAGGCGGAACCCGCAAGCACAGCCACCGCAGCAGCGGAACCCACGGACGAGACCGGGGAGGCGGCGGACACCACACCGGCCGCTGACACGGAGCAGGACGCAGCCCGGAGACGGGCAGCCAATCGTGATCCCTGTACGGTACAACCACGAGAGCCGGGAGCTGACGCTTGAAGAGGCGCAGGCATTGGCTCAAAAGGGGCTCAAATTTGACGAGCTGTCCCCAACGCTGGACAAGATCCGGTATTTGGCGGCGGCGAACCAAAAGAGCGTACAGGAGATGGTGGACGCCCCTGGTAGATGGCCAGGACAAGCAGCTCTATCAATCCATCCTGGAAGAGTGCGGCGGGAACGAGGCGCTTGCAAAACGGCTGTATGAGGCCGAAAAGACAAGTGGAGCGCCAGGTACGCCAACGTCAGAGAAGAGGAAGCCAAGGCTCCAGAAAAGGACAAGGCGGGCCTGACGGAACGGCTGGCAAATGAGTTTGTGGAGCTTAAGGCTGAATTTCCGACGTGGCGGAATTTAAGCAGGTCCCGCAGCCGGTAGTGGACATGGCAGTCAATAAGGGAATTTCCCTGACCGACGCATATCTCCGTTACCAACACGCCAATGCCAGGAAGGCATCGGCTGCCAAAGCGGCACAAGAAGCAGCGTCAAAAGCATCCCCTGGTCCCCCAGGCCGCAGGGTCGGGAGAAACCGCAAACCCCACAATCGAGGCGATGATGGCGGGGTTTGGAAATAAAGAAAGGATGACAACAGAAGATGGCACTCAATACTCTTGATTTTAACTCTAAACTGTCCGGGGAGCTGGATAAAGTTCTGATACAGAAAGCGGAAACAAAGCTTCCTGGCCGATAACGCCATGAGAGCGAAATTTGTAGGCACGCGGAACGTGCTGATTCCTGACCTGGATATGCAAGGTCTGGGGTGATTACGACAGAGACGACGGTTTCAACAAGGGCTCTATTACTGTGGATCAGAAATCCCATATACCCTGACCATGGACCGGGGCCGTTCCTTCCAGCTTGACCGCGAGGACGAGGACGAAACCGGCGTGGCGAATCTGGCCGGGCAGATCCTTAGCGAGTTCGTTCGGACGAAGGTTGCCCCTGAGATGGACGCCTATGTTCTGTCTAAGCTGGCTACCACTGCCATCACCAATACTCATACCGTGACGGACAGCTCTCCGTCCACAAAGATTTATTCCTTGTTCCTGAAAGCTCTCAACGGAGCGCAGGATGCCGCCGGATACACCGAGGATTTCGTTTGCTTTGTCGATCCCACAGTGTGGGGGTACATGATGTCCACTACGGAGATCACACGGCAGATCAACGTCAGCAATTTCAAAGAAAGGCGGCATGGATTTCCAGGTAAAATCGATCAACGGTACGCCCATCATCCCCGTGGCGGCGAATCGAATGAAAACGGCGTTCACCTTCTACGACAGCAAGACCGCATCTGACGGCGCGTCCTCGAATCCGACCCCGGATCAGCGCCCCGGCGGTTTTGCTCCCGCTTCCGGAGCGAACAACATTGGGCTGCTCGTTTTGCCGAAGAAGGCGGCCATGCTGGTCAAGAAACCGAGCGTATGCGCACGTTTGAGCCTAACACCAACCAGACGCGGACGCTTATCTGTTCCAGTATCGGCTTTATTACGACCTGTTTGTTCGCAATTCTACAAAGGACACGATCTTCGTGTACAAATACTGATCCAACAGCCGCCGGGGAACTCGGCGGCTTTATATGCTCCCCTGAAGGCGCATGAGCCGGATGGGGAACGGAGGAATGGACATGGACCGCAAACCAAACCGGAACAGGTTTTTTTGGCGAGTATGAATCCGGGAGAAATTTTAAGGTTGGATTGGGCAGGCGCGGCCTGTATGAACAAGGGAAGATCAACGAGAGCGCTTTATGTGGGCGATCAATGGCACGGGGCCCAGTGCGAAACGAGCGCCCCTGGTGCGCCATAACGTCATCAAGCGGATAGGCGATTACAAAAAATGGCGGTCATCAGCTCCAATCCCGTGACGGTCAACTATTCGGTGGAGGGTGTGCCCAACACCGTGGCGATCCGCGACCGGGCACGGGAGGAACGGGACCGGTATGCCGGTGAGCAGAGGACGCCCATGGACGCGATGGGTTTGCCGCCGGAGGAAGAAACTGCCGTGACCATGTCTTCCCTTACTGACTATTTCAAAACCACGGCGGAAAGGGTCAAGCTGGACGACCTGAAGGGAGCAGGCGCTTCGCAACGCCTATATTTCAGGTTCCGGTGTGCTGTATACCTATTGGGACGACCGGATCCAGACCGGGCTATACGCGGACGAAAGCGGCACTACGCCCATTACGGGCGACATCGCCTGTGAAGTGCTGGACATCGAAAATGTGTATTTCGGGGACCCGAACCTATACGAGCTTCAGGAGCAGCCGTATATCTTGATTGCCCAGCGGAAAAGCGTGAAGGAGCTCCGCCGGGAGGCAAGGCGCAACGGGAGGCCGGTATCCGATATCGAGGCCATCAAACCAGACCGATACCGGACATATGGCGGGGGACCGCTCGACGACGAGCCGGAGGAAACCCGGAAGGCCACGGTGATAACCAAGTTTTGGAAGGAATGGGACAAGGACGGCGCCTGCCGTATCCTGGCGGCTGTGGTGGTTATGGGCGCGACAATCCGCGCGAAATGGGACACCAAACCTGTCTGTACCCGCTGTCGGTATTCCGTTGGGAGCGGCGGCGGAATTGTGCCTTATGGGGAGAGGAGATCACCTATCTCATCCCGAACCAGATTGGTGATCAACCGCATGATTACGGCCAGTGTGGGGCGGTCCTGACGTTAGGTATGCCGATTACCCTAGTCAACAAAAAAACATGATCCCGTATGCCACTGTCACAAACGATCCGGGACAGATTCTGAAGTGGAAAACATCGGGACGGGCGAAAGCATCGGGAACGCCCTTGGATATGTCAACCCGCCAAACTTTTCCCCGGCGTTTGACAACAACATTACCTCCTTGATATCCAACACCCTGTCTCAGTCAGGGGCCAATGACGCGGCGCTGGGGATGTCAGGCCAGACAACACCTCCGCGATCATCGCCGTCCGGGAAGCCGCCACTATGCCGATGCAATCGGTGCAAAACCGGTTTTATTCCTTTATCGAGGATGTGGCGCGGGTATGGGCGGACATGTGGGTGTCGATGTACGGAAAGCGGCAGCTCAAAATCGAGGATGAAAAACGAATATGGTATCTTCCTTTTGACGGCCAAAAATACCGCGATTTGCTCATATCCACTAAGATTGATGTGGGAGCGTCCACGATGTGGAGCGAGATACAGAGCGTCAAGACGCTGGATAACCTGCTGGCATCCCAGATTATCACGCCGAGGCAATACCTGAACGGTTGCCAAAGGGTTCGGTGCCGAACCTGAGGGGCTGATCCGGGAGATGCAGGAGGCGGAGCGAGCGGCGGAACTCGCGGCGCAACAGGGCCCACATGGGACAAGGTTCCATAGAGCAGGGAGGCGTGGATGCGCAGTCGGTGATTGACGGGCTTTCACCGGAATACCGCGCGGTATTTGATGCCGCAACGCCAGAGGAGCAGGCGGCCTTGCTGGCTCAGATAGGGGTGACAGCATGAAAACGGGAATGGACATCCTGAGACGGGCTATGAATCTGCTGGGGTATACCAATGCGTCCGGTGAGATTGACGCCGGGCTGTCGGCGGAGCTGTATCGGCGGGGCCTGGAAACCGTCAATCAGATCTACGCGGAGGTCTGGCCGCTTGAAAAAGCGGGGAATTTCAACCCTTGACATCGATAGGGGCAGGAGATCCCCTTATCCACGGATGCCGTGGAGACGGTGATGCCGTATGGGGTGGCGATGATGCTCGCCCGCCGACGGGGATGGGGCCAATCAGCAGTTTTACGCGGCCTTGTATCAGCAAAAACGCAATTATGTGCATCGCCCGGCAAAGCGCAGGGGCGATGCTGCCGGTAGTATGGGGAGGACTGACATGAGGATCCCGAAAATGCCGAAAAAGCAATCAATACCGTGTGTCTGTCCCGGCCCTGAACGGGGGTGTGAACCTGAACGATGCGCCGAACCTGGTGGAGGACAACCAGCTCACCGCCGTTTTGAATATGTGGTGGAAGGATCAGGCGTTGCGGACCAGGGCGGGGCTTGCGACCACCGTGGAGCGTTCGTTCCATATTCAGACGTCCGGCATTGGCGATTCCCCTTTCTTGCCAGGTGTGCATCCGCCGGTGAGGGTGTACCGGGATGGAAAACCGAGGATTATGTGTGCTGTTATTGTGAGTTCGAAATGAGCCGGTCTAATAACGCATACCATTTTTACAAATTCGATGAAAGCGGGAAAGCCACGCATGTATCCGCCCTGTATTTTTATGAGGAGCTCATTCCAGGCGACGGCGACCCATATCCCACCGGCATGTTCATGTTTGCCGCAAACCCCACGGAGGACGGTATCGGTCTTTACGCAGTCTTCAACAGCGGCGACATATACAGCATGAATAAGAATTTTGAGCTTCAAAAAATCGAAAAGTCCGCATTCTATGCCCCGCTAGTGGTGGTAAATGCAAAAGGATATGACCTATCTTTTGTTGGGACGCTGACCTGCGGAGGAACCTTTTTGAGGGGTATAACCTGTTAACTGGTGCGTTTCGTACGGCATTTACGACAGACGGGGGTGCTGTACGTTTCAAGCTTCCAACAGAAGACCTGACGCAGAACAGTCAGGAGCCTGAAACGAATGAATATACGGATTCAGACGGGCAACGTTGTTGTATGGAGCGGATTCAGCGGAAGCACGATATAGAGAGGCCACTGCAACGGTGGAAGGGGAAACAAGTGACTGCCCGGATATATTACGGGTCCGGGTTGGTTGATTTTTATAAATCGGATGGTGGGGCGGCTTATGCCCTTCCGGCCAGCAATACAATAACCTTATCGTCACGGCCTGGAAAACGGATCCGGAGGCCACCAAAAAGATATCGAATATGCAGTTTGCCACTTGGTTCGGCGGGGGGACCGGTCCGGCATAAACGGGGGGCCCGCTTGTTTGCGTCCGGGAACCCGGAACATCCGAACCTGGTGCATTGAGCGATATCAACAACCCCTTTGTATTTCCCAGAAAACAACTACGCCTATATTGGGGAATCCTCCCAAAAGGTGACGGGGTTCGGAAAGCAGACGGACATTCTGGTGATTTTCAAGGAACACGAGATTTACAGCGCGGAGTATGTATCTGAAACACCTACACGGCGCAGGATGATCGACGGCAAGGTGGTGGACGTGACCGCCAACGCCGCCATTTTTCCCATTACCCCCATTAATTCCGGGATCGGCTGTGACTGCCCAAACACGATTCAGCTTTGCAACAACCGTCTAATCTGGGCAACCTCCGACGGGGCAGTATACGGCCTGATGGCGGCAAACCAGGCGAGCGAGCGGAATGTGCGCAAGCTGTCCGTCTGCATGATCGAAAGCCGTCTGAAGGCGGAAGACCGGTATTTGTTAAAAAGCGCCCTCTCCTGTGATGTAGACGGGCATTACATGCTGTTTGTCTGGAACCGGGTCTATCTGCTGGATTATATGGACGGTGTGTTTCAGTATTACGCAACCTACTCCGACGAACGGAAGGCGCAGCGGAACATGTCTTGGTACTGCTGGGAATTCCCGGAGGAGTGTGTGCCCGCGGCCGTTATGCCGAAGGGGGACCGCTGCCTGTCCGCTTTCTGTCTACAGTATCATTCGTATGACAGATCTGGTATGCCGACACGCGCGTTGTTCGGCGCCGCCTATCTCCTGACGGGAGAGGGATTGTGTCTTTCACCCGAGCGACCGGCGTTTGAAACGGGAGAGTTTGATATATCAGTGGAAGACCGGGAAATCCAATCGTGTTTTCAGACGAAGGTGTTTGATTTCGGGTCTCAGAACGGAAAAAGAAGATTCACCGGCTTCATATGAACATGGCCGACACGTCTAACGCCCGTATCACGGTATCCTACGTCACCGAAAAAAGGGACGATGGATGATGTGTATGAACTGTCCATGTCCGGCACCGGGGCAATGGTGGGGCGTATGCTCACACCCGGCGTGTCCAGGGTATGCCGGTTCGGCGTCCTGGTGAGCAGCGCCGGGGCGATCGGCGTGGACGGCCTGGTCATCCGGTATGAGATCGGCGGGGAGGCAATCAAATGGCCAATCGGCGCAAGAGTATATCGACAAGTTATACAATCAGTCACAGGGGGGTGGCCGGACAGCTTCACGAGCAGCGCAAGCAATCGGACGACGAGGTCATCCAGCAGATAAACGCCGCCATTGATCGCGCTACCGCGTCTTCCACAAACCCATACAAAACTCAGATGGAGCAGCTTCCGTCTCAGTATCAATCGCTGTTTGACGCAAACGCCGTGCAGGAGCTGGTGGGGCGGCGGCAGGTCCAAGAAGCGATGGCCAACATGGGGTTGACGGATTCCGGGCTCAACCGGACGCAGCAAACCGCTCTTTCGGTGCAGCGCGGGAACGCGGATGCCAGCGTCCGGCTGGCACAGCAGCAAAAGACCCAGGAGCTCCAGGACAAGATATCCCAGCTTGTGGAGAACGCGGCGGCACAAAAACAGCAGCAGGAGGCGTCTATCCGCGCGAATACATCCGACTGGTACAATACCCTGCTGTCGAATTTCTACAGCACGGCCCAGCAGCAGGGAACCAGCTTGTACCAACTCGGAGCAGGAACGGGCGGCCGCCGCGGCCGAGGCGGAAAGACAAAGGCAAGCGGAGGCTGAGGCATCGAAAGAAGCTCTTAGAAAAGAAATGCTATCGATCGTGCAGAAAAGGCATCCGACTATCCAACTCCCCGAAGAAGCCAAAAGCTACCTAGAAAATATGGTCAATAACGGGTATATATCGCCTGACGATGCGGTCTATATCTATCAAGTACAGGTTGGCGGGGATTTGGCCGGTTCATCTCAAAACGGATATGTGCCCGTTACCCGGGATGAGCTTCTTGAAAAAATCGGGAGAGACAAATCCGTCCTCACTGAAGCACAGTTCAACCAGGAAAAAGGCCTTTGGGAAAGGCGGAAAGTACAGTTTGACGCTCGGCAGCAAGAATTATTATGAGTATTTAGCCAAGGTGTACGACATGTATATGGGTTAGAGCGGGGAATATGGGATTTTCTCTTGACGATTACATCCGCGAGAAATCCGGCGGAAGCGTCCGGCAGGCCAACAGCATCGGAGCCACAGGCAAAGGCGGGTTTTCCCTGGACCGGTATATGGAAGGGATGCGGAGCCCGGTGCCTGATCTCAATACCTGGTTTCAGGATTCCTCTTCCACATTGGATTCCATTGCGAAGCAGGCGGAAGGCTGGAAAAACACCTACATAACTCCATCGGAAATCGATACGAGCGTCAACCAGTCCACCAAGAGCATCAACGACATCATACGCACGGGGCCTGGCCTGCACAAGCGGTTTTCCGAGAACAAGAGCGTTTATGATGCCATTTACGGAGAGGGTTCGTCGGACGACACAATTGAAAATATCAACGGGGTTATACAGCAACTGGAAAAATGAGGCTTGGGTTATCCCAGGAAAGGGATTTCAGGAATAGCCTGGAGGGCGAAAAGGCGTTTCAGGATTATCTGATTGCCAGTGGGGGACGAGGCGGCGGCGAAATCCGTCATGTCCGCTGGAAAGTCCAAGGCTGAAAACGAGAAAAAGCTGGCGGAGCTCCGGGCACAGTTGAAAAGACCGGAGATAAGTGGTACACGAAAACTCTTAGTTCCCTGTTGTCCGACAGAAAACCGATACAAGATCAGATCAAGGGAGTTGGAGGCGCGGCAAAAAAAGAGCTTCAAGACCAGTACAGCCGGTACTATTATACAACGGAAAACCGAGATAAGCTGAAAGCCATAGAAAGCGATCCGGAATCCGGCGCGTTGTATGATGCGGCCAATGTGCTGCGTTCCGACATGGAAAAGGTTTCCGCCGTTGAAAGCGAAGTCCTTTATCATAAGGGCGACAAGGAAGTCCCAGGTTATAAAGCATATCTGAAAGATAAATACGGCCTGACGGAAGACGCGATTAAGAATTTTGTTATTGGAGGGGTGGGTTCAAGTACTCGGAAAACGGGTATGGGGAACCTTCACCAGCTTTATGAAGAACTGGAAAAACAGTTGACGGATACCAAGGGTCGCCTTGCCGAAAACGGATATGATTATGACCGGATGACTGGATATGAACAGAGCCTGGTGGATGCGGAAGAGTACCGGAAAAAAAGCAGAAAGAGTGGGAGCAGTACGCCACCAAGCACCCGATTGCGTCGTCTATTTCATCGGTTATTATTTCTCCTTTTCAAGGGTTGGACTATCTGCGCCTTGGAATTGAGAATGTTGGCCATAACAACGTGAACGACCCTGAGAATTATGTGCCTTTGAACGTCTACGACATGGACGCCACAAATTACGTGAGCGCGATCCGCGGCACGGTATCCAAAAACATCGAGAAAAACACGGATTGGAACCTGTTTGGTCAAAACGTGGCGTCTTTCCTGTATCAGACCGGCATGAGCGTAGCGGACAGCGCGGCCCAAATAGCGGCTTTCGGAAATGGCGCGGTATTCCTCATGGGGGCATCCGCTGCGTCAAATCAGGCAAAAACGTCATTGAACGCGGCGGCAGCAACAGCCAGGCGTTTTGGGGAGGGTTGGCGGCCGGCGCGGCGGAAGCCTTGTTTGAAAAAAATCAGTGTTGACAGATTGCTCAAGCCTAAATCCATCACAGGATGGAAATCGCTGCTGAAGGAAACGGTCAAACAGGCGGGCGTGGAAGCATCGGAAGAGATGCTCACCGAAATTGCCAACATCCTATCCGATTCAGCCATTATGGGAGAAAGTTCGGACTTTTCCGTTTCCGTCAAGGCGTATCAAGAACAAGGCTTGAGTGAATCGGAGGCGAAGAAGAAAGCGTTTCTCGAATGTATCGGCCAAGTGGCGTGGGCAGGTGCCGGAGGCGCTTTGTCCGGCGGAATTATGGGCGGGGCTGCGGGTTCGCTCAACATAGCCAATCAGGGCGTCAATAACCGAAACGTCGGAAACCAACTCATGCGATCCGGGCTGACCGACGAAACCATTGACGACGGTCTGAGATTGGACACGGATGATCCGCTGTACAAGCTGGCGGAAAAATTGGCTGAAAAGGCAGAACCAGGGCAAGCCGCTCTCCCCAAAAAGGTCGGGCAACTGGAAACCGGACTGGAAGCCAAAACCCTCGACAGGCTTGAATCCCTGCGCGGCCAGATGGCCCGAACATTGAGCGGGGACACGCAAAACGGCGACGAAACGGTGCCGCTCGGCACGGTGTATACCAAATCCAAAACCTCCCAAATGGGCCTTCAAACGCCCAAGACGGCCATTCGGCAAACGCGGATGTTCAAACTAACGTTCCATACACAGTCAATGTGGAGGCGGCAAAGCCCCTGGACGCGCAAGCAAGGATGGGCAACTCAGCCGTTACGGTGCAAGGGGTTGAATCCGTCCAGGACGGGGACGTGACCGTCGCCCTGTCGGATGGAACTAAAGTTCCTCTTTACGACGTGGAAATCGCCGACCCGCAGATTCGGCAGTTATACGACACGGCGGCGAAGTATGACACGAACACGGCAAAGGCGTTTGTTTCCGGCTTCGACGGGTCGCTGCCGATCTCGACCTATCAATCGGCGTTCGACTACTTCGTGACGCAGGCGAAACACGGGGTTTCGATGGACGAGGCCATGCAACACGCGGGGCTGGCGGGACAGATGATGTCCCCGTATCCAGGCAGACCGCCTATTTCGCAGGGGAAAACTTGCAATCCTCCGGTTCCCGTGGTAACATGGGGGCGGAGAATGCAGCTACGGGAGGGATGAACAGTGTCTCTGTTCGACAAGATACGGGTTCCGTTAGAGGATTTAACGGAGGAAGAGAAACGAGCAATGGACAACGATCCGGAGTTTCAGGAGAATCTGAAACGAAATATAGAAGAATTAGGAAGTGGCAGGAAGAGAACAGAAGGAAAAACCAAGGCAGCAAGTAAAGGTATCGTCCAATGACGGAAAACTGTCTTTTGATGCAGTTCGTCAGAAGCGCTAACACAAAAGCAGCAGACTCGGGTTCAAGAGCGCTAATTATGGATATGAGTTACATTATTATCAAAAAGGGTACCGTGTTCAACGATGGAACAAGCGAAATGGTCATTGATAGACCGGCATTCATGATACCGGAATCAAGGCTATTTTGCTATGGATGGAGAGGATATCGATTTCCTTCACCATGAATTGTTCCATCAATTTTTATCTCAAGATGACCCCAAATCTATTATTCTATATAATGACACAAAGAGGTCTATTGATAAGTATTCTAAAGCTTTCAAGGAATACCAAGCAAAATCCGATATATCTTATAAAACCAAAACACCTATAAGCCTTCTTATTGAAGAAATCACCTGCGACCTCTGCGAATACGCGATGTCCGGCTCGGAGAAGATGTACAACCGCCTGAACGGCCTGTTTGAAGGAGACACCCTGGAAACACTGGATGGTCTTTCGCCGGGTTCCTTTGAGACAAAGGCGGATAGCGGGTCATGGATGAAACCGGTATGGATATTGTATAGCGGATACAACTGGTGGAAAGACACGATCCAGGCGCAGGAAAACTCCGATTCTGGATATTCAGGTCCATTCGCACCCGGAAACATGGACGACATTTGAACGCCGTGGCGGTGTGGTCAAGCGTACCAGGGAACGATGGAAGAGGCTGGCATTTACGTATCCCATGAGGTGATTGCATGCGAGGCGCATATCCAAATATACAGCCACGACGCGAGGCCATTGAACCCTGATCGAAAAGCGCCGGACGCGGTAATCCGGAGAATTACGCAAATATGATGAGACTGGCGCAGTACGAGCCAAAGGTCCGGGGGAAACTCATACTACCAATCCAAAATAGGAGAATCCATTTCGACAAAGAGCTGGGATTCCGAGAGCTGGACGCCGCAAGCCTTGCTGTCACCGCGAGGGTGTGCCGGAGGCGTTGACCGTTAAGCGACACGGACGGGCTGAACGAACTGTTTGAAGAGCATCCTGTTTGACGGAGTGGTGGAGAAAAAGGGAATCCGGAACAGCAAAGACCTGTTTACCCCGTCCGGAAACCGGAGGAGCTTTGAAGCCCTGCACGATGAATACACCCTGGACAATATCGTGAAATCCATGAAAGGCGACGCTGAAAAAGGCAAGGCGCCTTATTTCATTCCGCCAGTACGGTGGCGGCGGCGTCCACGCGGGAGTATGGGTCTATATCCGAGATCAATCAGGATAAGGGACGGTTGTCCCGGATGACAGAGGATGAGCAGGAGGCGGTAAAGAAGGGGTTTGAGGACCGATTGTCGGATATCGTGTCCCGTATGACGTCGGAGATCAAAGGAGGGAATATCTTTTCCCATATCTCGAACGCCACGGAAGCGATCACCGAAGCACTAGCGAAAAGAAAGACCGCGTCCGGGATCAAGAAGGATTTGAAAAGCTGGGGGCAGTTCACGGTCACGGACGAGATCGTCTCGGATATCCTGTCCCTGTCTGAAGATATGGCAAACGCCCCGACAACGTATTTCGAGGCCAAGCCTCAACGTGCCGTTGGGTTCGAAGAGGTCAAAGCGGCCGTGGTGCCGGACACGCTGAACGAGGATCTGAAAACCCAGCTTGAAGCGGCGGGGATCAAGACGGTGGAGTACAAGGCCGGGGACGATGCCGACCGGGTGCGGGCACTGAACGAGGCGCCGGAGCTGCGGTTTTTTCTAGAGGACATATCCCCCGTGGATGTAGACCTACTGACGGAAGAAAACCAGGCGCTCCGGGAACAGGTGGAGACCCTGCGCGGGGAGTTCCAACTGACAAAGGGGCACAAGGTAAAACCCGCCAGCATCGGGAAACTGGCCGATACCATCCTGAAGGAAACCAGCAGTTCCTACGACAAGGGAACCCTGGTGAAAAACCTGGACGCCCTGTTTTCGTATATTGCCAACGATCCGGACGCCAATTTTGACGAGGCCATGGACGTATCGGTAGAAATTGCGAACAGCGTCCTGCGGGAATCCTCCGCCCTGGATTCTACGTTGTACGAGAAGTACCGGGACATGCGGGAATATTTCCGCAAGACGGCCATATCCCTGGATGAGGATATCCGGGCGGGGATGGATTACGAGCGGTTCCGGAAGGAACATTTCGGCGGGTTCCGTCTGACGAACGACGGCACGAGCCTCGATAGCCTGTGGCCGGAGATCAGCGGGCGTTGGCCGGAGTTCTTTTCCCCCGACACCCCATCCAGGACCAGCCCCAGGTGGTGGCGGATGCGCTGCGGACGGTCAAGGCCGTCGTATGTCAACCCCTATGGGATGGACGCGACGGAGGCCGCCTATGACCTGGCCATGCGGGTGTATGAGGAATACTTCAACCTTCCGGAAATCCACACCTTCGCGGACAAGAAAAAGGCTGAGCTCACCCAGCTCCGGGCCAAGTACGAAAACCGCATTCAGGCGATCCGGAAAGGGTACAAGGCCAAGGAACAGGCACTTGTCCAGGAGCAGCGCCAAAAACGGAAGGATTTGAAGGATGAAAACTGTCCAGCCTGGCGGCACAGATGGAAAAGGTGCGTGAGCAGCGGAAGGCAGCCGCCGATAAGAGGTGGGGAAAGCGCCCTGGTGCGCCGGTATAAGCCCCGGATCATCCGTGACACGATGGAGCTTGGGAGATGGCTGACCCATCCCACCGACAAGAAGCATGTGCCGGAGCCGTTCCGGAAAGCTGTGGCGGAGTTCGTAAACACCATCGATTTTAGTTCCGACCGGCTGAACAGCAAAGGCAAGCCCACCATGCGGACCATGGCGATGCAAAAGCTGTTTAATCAGATGAATACCATCCTGAAAAGCGAAAGCGGGACCTTTGAAGAGGCGCAGGCGATATCTGACGGCGCTGACCCCGACCTGATCCCGAACATGGCCGACCTCATCCAAAACGCCGAACGGGTGCGGATCGAGGACATGACCGGGACGCAGCTCGGGGGAGCTGGCTCATGTGGTGGCGGCGCTGAAAAGTATGCTGACGAACGCGAACACCCTGATCTCCGGGGAACGGACACGCGCGGCGGAACAGGTGGCTAAGGGTATCCACATGGACCTGATGGGTCAAGAAGCCAAGGAGTATACCGGCCTGCTCGGCCTCGGGAAACGGCTGGTAAACTACGATATGATGGACGCGCCCAGCTACTTTGAAGAGCTGGGTGAAACGGCGTACAAAGAGTTGTACCGCCCTCTGCGCAGGGGGATTCGACCGGAAAATCCAGAACACGACGGAGGCTGTCGCGTACATGCAGCGGCTGCTGAAGGGGATCGATACCGATACCTGGAGCGGCCCGAAGGCGGAAAAGCATACCTTCAAGGTTAGGGGCGGGACCGTATCCCTGACCACGGCGCAGATCATGAGCCTGTATGAGCTGTCGAAGCGTGACCAGGCGCGAGGGCATATCCTGGGCGGCGGTATCCGCCCATCGGATACCGTGAAGAAGATGCGGATCGACAAAACGTTCCGGCCGGTGACATTGACGGCGCAGGACCTTAAGGAAATCGTCGGGACGCTGACGCCGGAACAGCGGGCGGTGGCGGACGGGATCGCAGATTTCTTCAAGGTGACGGCCGAGTGGGGCAACGAAGTCTCCATGAAGCTGTATGGATACCGGAAATTCACCGAGCAAAAACTATTTCCCATTGTGTCCGACAAGAACTACCCTTTCACCACCATGCAAGGGGACCTCAAACGGCCTGATGCCGTGCTCAAAAAAATCTGGGTATGACTAAATCCACCGTGGCCGGTGCCAACAACCCAATCATGGTGGAGGATATCTTCGACGTGTTCACCCGTCAGGCGGATCAGATGGGGAGCTACAACGCTTTTTGTGGTGCCGTTGTCGGATTTGAGCAAGGTGTTCAACTTTAAGGCGTCGGAACCAGGAGGCGAGGTACAAGGGAGCATCAAGGAAAGCTCTGGAACGGGCGCTGGGGCATGACGGTAACCTACTGGAACAAGCTGGTGGAGGATATCAACGGCGTATCGAAGCAAACCCCTCCTACTATCGGCGACAAGCTGCTGTCAAACATGAAGGCGGCCGCAGTCGGGCAAACCTCCGGGTCATCATTCAGCAACCTACGGCATATCTGCGGGCGGCAGCGCTGATAGACCCGAAGTATCTGGCGAAGGGGCTGGCTACGAAGTCGGATATCGACGAGATGAACGAGTATGCCCCCATTGCCTACTGGAAGGACCTCGGGTTTTTCGAGATGGACACGGCCCGTGGGATGAAGGATATCCTGATGGGTAAGAAAGGGCTGCGGGATATCGCCATGAAGCCGGCCGGATGGGCGGACACCAAGACCTGGGGAAAGCTCTGGAACGCGGTGAAAGCGGAAATCCGGGATACAACCGATTTTAAGCCAGGGACGGTGGAGTTCTGGAAGCGGCCGGGGAGCGGTTTTCGGAGATCATCGACCGGACACAGGTGGTGGATTCGGTTCTGCACCGGTCTCAAATGATGCGGAGCAAAAACTTCATCAACAAGACGGTCACATCGTTCATGAGCGAACCGACCAAAGCTTACAACATGCTGCGGTCGGCAGTGCGGGACGTGCAGAAAAACGGATGGAAGAAAGGCCGGGGGCGGCTGGTTCGGGTAACTGTCGCCCACACGGCAACGAGTATTTTGACGGCGTTATTGGCGGCCCTGGTAGACGCCGTTCGGGGATGATGACGAAGAAAAAGAAGTGGTGGGAAAAAGTACTTTATCCGCTGTAGGCGAAAACACCCCTGGACAACTTGAGCCCCTGAACATGCTGCCATATCTCAAAGATGTGGCGTCCCTTCTGTCCGGGTATAACCTGACACGGCAGGAAATGGCGGGCCTAACGGATGTCGAACGCGGGGCGGGCTTGATGTCCTATTTCCAAGGGGATTCGGTCGCGTGGCTGATAAAAAATAGTGCGGCGAGCATCAGCAAACTCACGGGGATCCCAGTGGCGGCGGCCACGCGGGACCTGGAAGCACTGGTTCGAAGCGGCATCCGGGCGTTGGGCGGCGCCGGGGCGCCGACGGCGCGGCTCGAATATATCCTCGACACCTTCTATTATCCCGTAATTCCCAAGAACGCCTCCCGATATGCGGGACGCGCCTATGACGCATACCGGAAAAACAACCCGAAGCTGGCGAAGGGATATCCCTAGAGGCGATGGAAAAAGACGGAATCAGCGAGGAAAAAGATCGCGTACTACATGCGCAAGAACCTCCGGGAACGGGACGACCGGATCGCCGAGGCTGGGCAGGCCAAGCTTGACGGGAACATGTCGGCGTATGCCCGGATCGTCGGTGAGCTACGGAACGAAGGGTTTGACCGGGAGTGGGTGGTCGGTGCTGTGGATGGATGGGTTTCCAAGCTCGAAAGCGCGGCAAAAGAGAAGGCGGACGGGAAAACCAAGGAGTTTAAAGAAAGCCTGGAGGAAGTCACGGACAGCGGGGCGGATCAGGAATGGGCCGAAGATGCCGTGAACAGATTGGCCGACAGTCAAAAGAAGAGACCGGCCAATGATGCAGACGATGAGGAAGAGTACGAGGGCCTGTTCGAGGGTTCGGATGTGGTGATGGCGCTCGAGGCCGGAAACACGAAAGAAGCCAAGGCCGTCATACAAGAGATGACGGACAACGGGAAAGAGGAATCCAGTATCCGGTCTGCTGTGACTAGGTATTACAAGCCGGTATATCAAGAGATGTACAGGGAAAAGGGATGAGGCTGGAATGAGAAAGCTCCGGGAAACGCTGGCTGGTCTGGGGATCGGGTACAAATCCGGGGACTTCACACGATGGATTCAAGACATGGAGAAATAAAGGACGGCGGGGTGTAACAGCCCCGCCGTTTCCAATGAGGTGATGAAGATGAGCACACCCATCAGGACTGTAACCTTTCGGCAACCCCGTCTGGGGTAACGCCGGACCAGCCGCAATTTGCGGGGTGCAAGGTGACCACAACGCCACGTCCGTTGTGTTTGCGCTGGATGAGGCGCGTTGGTGAACGCGGCGTATCAATACCGGTTCGAGTTTGTGGACGGCGCGGGCGGGTACGATACCACGGACTTTGTGGCCCTGAAAACAGCCAGGCATCGTGTTTGCTGCCGGGGAACTGGACAGGCGCCGGATCGACCGGAACCATCCGGCTCTGTGCGGTAATCCTTGGCGCGGACAACACGGAGGAACAAGTGGTGTACACCCTGTCCGGACGCCTCAAATTCGCGTCCAGGGATACGGGTACGCCGATGGAGACGGAGTATGAAAAGGGCTGTCGGGGCTGATCGCGGACACGAAGGACGCGGCGGATGGGCCAATCAAGCAGCGGCAGATGCGGAGACAGCGGCAGATGCGGCGCAGGCGGTGGCCGATACGGTACAGCAAAAGCTTGATAACGGGGAATTTGTCGGCCCACCGGGTCCGAAGGGAAACCCCGGAGACGACGGGGCCAAAGGAGAGGATGGGCAGGACGGCGGATGGTGGACGCCTTCCGTCGATTCGTCAACCGGGGAGTTGCAGTGGTTCCCGTCTAAAGCGGGAATGGGTCCGATGGTGCCTGATCCTGTTAATATTAAAGGACCCCCAGGCCCGCAGGGGGTTCAAGGTCAAAAGGGCGAGAAGGGCGAAAAAAAGGAGACCCAGGAGAGGATGGCGCGGTCGCTATCACCGAACTAAGCCCCGGCATGTTTGCCCTGAGCGTCAATGCGGAGGGGCATTTGATCCTGACGCACAACGATAATGAGCCAGCCCCGCCCTTGTCGATACAGGACGGGAAACTGATCTATACCATATCTTGAGGAGGAAGGACGAAGAATGGCACAGGTATTGGATTTGGGGGCGTTATAGGCCCGCAGGGACCAAAAAGGAGATACGGAGATACCGGCCCGCAGGGGATTCAAGGTGAGCAGGGACCGAAAGGAGATACCGGCCCGGCGGGACCGGCCGGAACGGCCGGGGCGCAGGGGCGCGAAGGGAGACAAAGGGGACAAAGGGCGATCCCGGCCCTGTCCCGACATTTTCGAATGACGAGCGCGGCCATTTAATTGCGACATACGAATGAGGTGAGGGAAATGGCGACAACAACTGTGGACTTAGGGCAGCGTGATCGGTCCCCAGGCCGAAAGGGGGATACTGGAGCGACTGGGGAGACCGGGCCTCAAGGCCCACAAGGCGTACAGGGTGTCCAGGGCGTCCAGGGAGCACGGGCCCGCAGGGACCATCTGGTCCGAATGAGGTGACAACCGACACGGCGACGGATATCGTCGGCCTGCTCAAAGGTAACGGGGCCAATGTATTGGCGGCGGAGGCAGGGGTAGACTTTGCCACGGCAGGAATCGCGGAATCTGGCGGATCGGCGTCTACCGGGTATTGGGTTAAATATGATGACGGGACGATGATTTGGACCGCGACAAGGACCATGTCAGTGGAGCATTTTCCGCGTCCGGGAGTTTATATATTAGCAACTCGTCATTTATAGATTTGGGGACGTTTCCGGAATCGTTTTATGGGACTCACTGGTGAAGGCCAGGAGCAGCAATGCAGAGCCAACCAAAT
>VOFI01004299.1_pt1 | contig 22545 bp, 20 predicted proteins | sample 5384131 | NCBI WGS metagenome assembly VOFI01 (sample SAMN12384728, study PRJNA508395) | human gut metagenome | isolation source: healthy gut H | host: Homo sapiens | reverse complement strand
AATCGATTGTTGCCATAATGCGTTGAATTTTAAAGTATATCTTAATTTGAATCCCATTCTCTTGTCAAATTCGGGTTTCGAGCCGGCGCCGGAGCCTCCCGCTGCCCGATGCGGCGGAATCCGCAGGCGGTCGCCGTCCTCGTCCGGCGGCAGCGTCTTGTGCGGCGACTCCGGTCGCGTCCTGCAAATGTACGCATTTATTTTCAGAAATACGCACTCGTCTGTTTGTAAAATAACACTGCGGCAGGATTTCCTTCCCTGTCGCGGCGGTGCGTCCGGTCCGGCTTCGGCTGTTCGTCTTTCCGCACGGCTCGGCCGGGTCGCCGCAGAACAGCTCTATTTGCGGGTCGATACCTGCGAAAGAGGCATATTGCGGGCTGCCGCTCTTCGGCCGCGGCCGAAGAACGAATATATTTTTTAGCAGAATTTGTCTGTGAACATGTCAGAAATATCCCGCACTTCAATTCGATTTTTCCTGCGAGGAGCAGATTTACCACCTTTTGGCACCAAAAGGTGGCGCCAAAAGTGTCCGCAGGGCACCTCCGTCGGGATCGGACGGCGGTTCTCACTGAGCGGGCACAAAAGACTGCGCTGTTTTGCACGCCCGCTCCGGGCGCTCGAACCGCCGTCCGATCTGTTTCCTCCTCCGGTGCAATGCGGAAGTGTTGTGCGCTGCGCGCAACCATGATTATTTCATCTCTTGAATTTCATTCTTCTTTTTTCTTAGGCTTTTGATGCGGATTTCGTAATTTTGTCACATAGTATTTCGAAAAAAGAGGAAAAACGAAGAGAGAAATTCAAAGAATATGGCAAAAGAAAGTTCAAACGCTATCTGGTGACGTCGGCGCTCCCCCTATGCCAACGGGCCGGTGCATATCGGTCATCTGGCGGGGGTCTACATCCCGTCCGACATCTACACGCGCTATCTGCGCCGCCGCGGGCGCGACGTGCTGTCGATCTGCGGCAGCGACGAGCACGGCGTGGGCACAAAGAGTGGAAAAGCAATGTTTACGGACAGTGCAAGAGCTGGCTGGACGGAGGTTTGCAGCCCCGTGCCGTAAGCCGCGACCTCGATTGGGGCATTCCCGTGCCGGTGGAGGGCGCCGAAGGGAAGGTGCTCTATGTCTGGTTCGACGCTCCGATCGGTTACATATCCGCCACGAAAGACCTTACCCCCGATTGGGAGACCTATTGGAAGTCGGAGGACACCAAGATGGTCCATTTTATCGGCAAAGACAATATCGTTTTCCACTGCATCGTCTTCCCGTCGATGCTCAAGGCGCACGGCGGGTATATCCTGCCCGAGAACGTGCCGGCCAACGAGTTCCTGAATCTCGAAGGCGACAAGATTTCGACCTCGCGCAACTGGGCCGTGTGGCTGCACGAATACCTCGAAGAGTTTCCGGGCAAGGAGGATGTGCTTCGTTACGTACTCTGCGCCAATGCGCCCGAAACCAAGGACAACGACTTTACGTGGAAGGATTTTCAGGCCCGCAACAACAACGAGCTGGTTGCTGTTCTGGGCAATTTCGTGAATCGCGCGCTGGTGCTGACCCGGAAATATTACGACGGGGAGGTTCCGGCCTGCGGCGAGCTGAATGACTATGACCGCCAGACTGTCGGCGAGGTGGCTGCGGTGAAGGCGTCGCTGGAGTCCAATATCGAACATTACCATTTCCGCGAAGCGCTGAAAGACGCCATGAATATCGCCCGCATAGGTAACAAGTACCTTGCGGATACCGAGCCGTGGAAAGTCGTCAAGACCGATCCCGAACGTGTCGGGACGATTCTCAACATCGCACTGCAGATCACGGCCAATACGGCCATTGCTATCGAACCTTTCATGCCCTTCTCCGCAGCGAAGATACTGAAGATGCTCTCTGTCGAGAAGTTCGGATGGGAACAGCTGGGGACGATGGATCTGATTGCGGCCGGGCATAAGATCGGAGAACCGGTTTTGCTGTTCGAGAAGATCGAGGACGACGTGATCCAGCGCCAGCTGGACAAGCTTGCGGCGACCAAAGAGGCCAATGCAGCGGCTGAAGCTGCTCAACAGGTTGAACCTCAGAAAGATGCGGTAAGTTTCGACGATTTCCAGAAAATGGATATTCGGGTTTCGACGATTCTTGCGGCTGAAAAGGTGGCGAAAACGAAGAAACTGTTGAAATTGACGGTCGATACGGGTATAGATCAGCGCGAAATAGTATCGGGAATTGCCGAATACTTCACGCCTGAGGAGTTGGTCGGACGTCAGGTCCTCGTGCTGGTCAATCTGCAACCCCGCGAATTGAAGGGGATTTTGTCGCGCGGCATGATTCTGATGGCCGAGGATGCGTCCGGAAAACTGCGTCTGCTGAGTCCGAATGAGGCGACTAACAGCGGCGCCGTCGTGGGATAATGTTGTAAAACCTTTAAAACTTATTATAATGGAAAATATGGATTGGGGCGCCTTGGGATTCGATTATCGCAAGACCGACGCAAACGTTCGCTATTATTATACGGACGGCAAATGGAGTGAGATGGAGATCACGGGCGACGAGTATATCAAGATACATATGTCGGCGTCGTGTCTGCATTACGGTATCGAGCTGTTCGAAGGGCTGAAAGCCTTTCGGGGCGTTGATGGGAAAGTCCGTCTTTTCCGTGTAGAGGAGAACGCCAAGCGGTTGCAGTCTTCTGCAGAACGTCTTTGCCTTCCTGTTCCGACGATCGAAATGATCGTAAAGGCCTGCGTCGAAGTGGTAAAACGCAATGAAAAATATATTCCTCCCTATGGTACCGGCGCATCGCTCTATCTGCGTCCCGTCATGTTCGGTACGACTGCCGGATTGGGTGTCAAGCCTGCCAAGGATGCTTTGCTGATCGTTTATTGCTCTCCCGTGGGCGCTTATTTCAAGGAGGGCATCAAACCGATTCGCGTGATCGTGAATCCCGATTATGACCGCGCTGCTCCACGTGGAACGGGCGATGTCAAGTCGGCGGCAACTATGCCTCCAGCTTGCTGTCGGGTGAAAACGGTCATAAATTGGGCTATTCGAATATCATGTATCTCGATGCCGCAGAGCATAAGTACATAGAAGAGTGCGGAGCCTGCAATTTCTTCGGTATTAAGGAGGGTACTTACATTACGCCGAAATCGACCTCGATCCTGCCTTCGATCACCAACAAGAGTCTGCGGCAGTTGGCGAAGGATCATGTGAAGGTCGAAGAGCGTCCCGTTGCGGTCGACGAGCTCTCGACGTTCGAGGAGTGTGCCGCCTGCGGAACCGGTTCTCGCCTATCGGCTATATTTACGACAAGGAAACGGGTCGCGAATGGAAGTTCGGTGACGAACCGGGCAAGCGCTGCTTGGAGATGTACAACAAATTCAGGATATTCAGTACGGCCCTGCGACGATCCTACGGCACGTTGGTCGTCGAGTAGTATATAGTATAAGGACGTATTGAGGTAGTGTATGAATTTCTCTTGACCTTCGGAAATACGAATTTTGGTACGGAAAACATGCGGTCTCCTTTGTGTGACCGCATGTTTTTTTGGGGTGATTTCATACGCATGTAAGAGATCAGATTCGTATTGAGACCGAGCGGTTGATTTTTACGCCTTTTCTGACGGCGATTTGTCCGCTTTATTCGTGCTTTTAAGCGACGAAGAGGTCACTGCCTTTCTGCCGATGTTCCGTTAAAAGATATGGAGGAAGCTCGGTCTTACCTCCGGTATATCGAGACGTGGATTCGAAATGGCGGTTTGTATTATGATTTGTAGAGTGATATTTAGCTTTATTTTTGAATGTGAAAGGCCGATAGCCATGCGGGTACTGCATTCGCAAAGAGTTCTGGCATAATCCGCGGGAACTTGTGGACTGTCGTCGGTTTGCGGCGTATGGGGTTTGTGTTCACGGCGACACACGATGTGAACAATCCGCGAAGCGGAAGGGTGATGTAGGGATGCATTATTGTTATTTATGAGGAGTTGTGGCAACCCAAGAATTTTATCTTTCGTATGTATCAGTTGAATTTCGGCGATGAATTTTTCACGTTCTATATAGCCTTTGTATTTGATTTGAATTTCGGCTTCTTCGATTGCTTCGGCTGAAATGTTGTTGTCCGAGATGAATTTTCGGAGTTTTGGAAGGGCTTCCGAGAGCGATTCGAACGAAACATTATTCCGCATTAGTATGTCGTAAAGCTTCCTTCCCTGAGACAAAGGTTCCGAATTTACCGATTTTAAATAGTCGTTAATTTCGGCTGCTTTGATGCTCTGCCGGCGGGCGAAGGAAATAAGCGATTCTACGGATGTTTTTTTTTCGGTGAAATGGGCGTATCTTTTTTGTGAAATCAGCCCTATTTTATATCCGATCGGAGTAAGTCTGAGATCCGCATTGTCCTGCCGGAGCAAAATACGGTATTCGGCACGCGAGGTGAACATGCGGTAGGGCTCGTCCACACCTTTGGTAACGAGATCGTCGATCAGTACTCCGATGTAGGCTTGGTCGCGTTGCAATACCACGGCTTCTTCCCCTTTCAGCGCCCGGTGTGCGTTGATTCCGACTATGAGTCCCTGCGCCGCGGCCTCTTCGTATCCGGTCGTCCCGTTGACCTGCCCGGCGAAATAAAGGGCGGAAACGAGTTTTGTTTCGAGCGAATGGTGCAGTTGCGTGGGTGGAAAATAGTCGTATTCGATGGCATAGCCCGGGCGATAGATGTGCAGGTCTTCGAATCCCCGGATTTTATGCAGTGCTTCCAACTGTATTTCCCAGGGCAGCGACGAAGAAAAGCCGTTGAGGTAGTATTCGTTGGTCGACTCGCCTTCGGGCTCCAGAAAGAGCTGGTGCTGATCCTTGTCGGCAAAGGTCCGGAGCTTGTCTTCGATGCTGGGACAGTAGCGGGGACCTATTCCTTTGATCGTTCCGTTGAACAGCGGCGAGCGGTCGAAACCTGTGCGCAGGATGTCGTGCACCTCGGCCGAAGTGTAGACCAGAAAACAAGGGAGTTGATGCTTAACAGGTTGTGTATCAGGTGAAAAAGAGAACTTGTCCGGATTTTCGTCGCCGTATTGCGGTTCGAGTATTTCGAAGTCGATCGTGCGGGCATCGAGGCGTGCGGGTGTCCCGGTTTTCATGCGCCCCGTTTCGAATCCGATTGCGCGCAGGGATTCCGTGATCCCGTGCGAAGCGGCATCCCCCGCCCTGCCCCCTTCGGCGTGCGAAGTGCCGCAGTGCATCATTCCTCCGAGAAAGGTTCCCGAAGTCAGCACGACGGCGCGGCAGGCGAACTCGATGCCCATTTGGGTCCTTACTCCCTTTATGCGGGGTTTGACCCCGGCGGTGTCGAAGAGGAGCTCCGTCGCCGCATCCTGCCAGATGTAGAGGTTCACGGTGTTTTCGAGCGTGTGCCGCCATTGGGCCGAGAAGCGCGATTTGTCGCACTGGGCGCGCGGACTCCACATGGCGGCGCCCTTCGAACGGTTGAGCATCCGGAACTGGATGGTCGTGAGGTCCGTGATGCGGCCCATTTGTCCGCCCAAAGCGTCTATCTCTCTGACAATCTGACCTTTGGCGACTCCGCCGACTGCCGGGTTGCAGGACATCGAGGCCATTTTGGTCATATCCATCGTAAGCAGCAGCGTGCGCGAGCCGAGACGCGCGGCGGCCGAGGCCGCTTCGCATCCGGCGTGTCCGCCGCCGATGACGATAATATCGTATTCTAAAATCATTGCTCTGTTCTCAATTCTTGTTTGGTTCTCCGGCTGGGGGCGTTTTTTCGGCCCTGCCCTGCCGGAATCGCACGCAAAAGAGGGCTGTTATTGCTCCTCCCAGAACTTCAGGTATTTGTCCTCTTTGCGGTGCATCTGCGCGTTGGTGCGGGGGGTTTTGTCGCCCTGACCGCAGAGGTGCAGTACGCCGTGGACCACTACCCTGCGCATCTCCTGAAGCGTCGAGAATCCGTACAGCCGGGCGTTGTCGGCTACGGTTTCGACGTCGATGAAAATGTCGCCCGAAACGATGCGTTCGCCTTTGCGGTCGCTGTAATCGAACGTAATGACGTCGGTGAAATAGTCGTGCCCGAGCCACTGGCGGTTCATCTCCAGCAACCGCTGCGCCGAACAGAAGATATAACTCACCTCGCCCAGCTCATACCCTTCCGCTTCGGCGACCCGGCGGAGCCATTCCGCGGTCAGCCGTTTCCGGGGCAGCCGGTAGCTGCAGTCGTCCGTATAATATTTGACAGCCATTTTTTTCGTATTTTTCAGATTTTATGCCATTCGTCCGGGGCGTGCCGCTGCTGGGTGCGCGAATTTCCGCCGCGGGGCGGAGATTTCCGGCGTTGGGGACACGGATTTCCGGTGCTGGACGGAGATCCGGCCGCTGCCGGGACCGTGCGCCTGCCTGCGGATGCCGGCAGCGGGTTTCGGGAAGCCGCACCGTCGCATGTCGTCCTCATGTTATTTTTTGAAACAGTTCTCGGCACGGAGCTTCTGGCCCGGATTCGGCGGATAGATGCCGAAGACGAGTTTGTACTCGGTTTCCATCGTCATGATGTTGACCGACGAGCCGATGGTGCCCAACTGTTCGTTTCTTGCCACTTTCTGGCCCTTTTCAACGCATATCGACCCCATGTTGGCATAGGAGGTTATATATTCGCCGTGAGCCACGAAAACGTCGTATTTGTTCGTGATGCGGTTGCGCTTGATTTCGACGACCTTTCCGTCGTAGATCGAAATGACGTGCGCACCCTTGGGGCCGGAGATCTCGGCCATGTTCTCCTTGTAGCGTTTCACGGAACCGGCCGTGACGGGAAGCCTCAGCCCCGTGGTCTTGGTCGAGAACGACGCACTCCTCGGTATTGCCTTGGTGAGTTTGCGCAGCTCGCTGATGGCCACGTCGAGTTGCTGCTCCTGCGACAGTTTGCGTTGCAGGGCCTGTTTCTCCTTCTGCGAGAGCTGGCGGATGCTGGTGCGGGCGTTGCGGGCGTCGCGTTCGAGCTTCTGTTTCTGGGCTTTCAGTTTGAGCGTTACCGAGTCGAGCGACCGTTTGCGGCGGTCGAGCAGCTCCTTCTCCTCGGCGACCTGTTCGAGAGTGCGGCGATGTCGTGCAGTTTGCGTTCGCGCATCGAAGCCACTTCGCGCAGGTTGGTGATCTTTTTCGCGATGTCGGCGAAGTCGCGCGACGAGAAGATGTAGGTCAGATAATTGTTGTGCTTATAGTTGCGGTAGGCTCGCGTACCATCTCGGCATATTGGGTACGGTTGCGGTCCAGGGCCTGCTGAGATCTCCGGCGACGCTGTCCGTACGGTCGATCTCCTTGCGCAGCAGGCGCACCTGCTTCTCGGTCTCTTCGAGCAGCTGGTTGCGGGAGTCGAGCTGGCGCGCCAGACGGTATGCGCTCCTCGGTGGCGGCGCGGCCCTCCTTGTATCTTCGAGATCTCCCGCTCCTCGGCGGCGATTTTCTGCTCCAGTGCCGCGATACCCGCTTCTGCTCTTCGATGGCATCGCGGCCCCCCTGCGCCGCAGCGGTAAAGGCGGCGAACAGGAAAAGGAGGGTCAGTATGCGGGCGGGCTTCATCACGGTCACTCTTTTTCGGCTTTGCCCGTTCCATGCGGCGGGTTCTGGTCAGGCGTCGTAGCCCTTTTCGAGTCTTTGCGCCAGTATATCTCGGCCATGAAATTCTCGCCCATGCGCATGCAGGATATCCCCGTAATGAACCAGCAGCGCCGCACTCTCCTGCCCGTCGAGGGCGATGGCCTGCTGCATCACCTTCCGGCCTCGGCCACACGTCCCAGCTTGAAGAGCACCCAAGCGTGGGTGTCCAGGTAGGTGGGGTTGTTGTCCGTGAGGGCGTGGCGCGGCTGGCCATCGTGAGCGCCTTTTCGAGTTCACGCTCCTCAAGCGAGAGGAAATAGGCGTAATTGTTCAGTACCATGGCGTTGTCCGGATCGTAGCGCAGGCTCCTGTCATAGGCTTTGTAGCACTGCTTCATATCCGCACGGAACGAGCCTTTGCGGCTGATCTGCACGAAATCCTCTTCGTCGCCGGACTCCCCCGCCGCGGCTTTCTGGTGCCAGGTGTCGCCGATAAATCCCCAGATCACGCTGCGCAGCGAATCTGTGTGGGCATAACGGAGCGATTGTTGATAGGCTTTTATCGCTTTGTCGTACTGCTTGGTGTAATTCAGCACATGGCCTTTCGAGAGGTGGAAGTCGATCTCTCCGGGAAAGAGCTCCAGGGCGCGCCCGATATAGAGGTTCACCGAGTCGGGATGCTGGAGATAGCTCTCGATGTCTATCACCGAACGGAAGTACTCCTCGACGGGCGGCTGGTCGTCGAGGTGGAGTTTGTAGAGCGCGAGCGCCTGTTCCAGCTCGCCTGAGGCGATCAGGTGCTTGGCGTAAAGTTCCACCACGCGCCGGTCCTGCGGATAGCGCACGGCAAGCGTCGAGGCCAGCGCGTTGAGCTGGATGTAGTATTCGCGGTAGAACCGCATGTCGGAGGTGAGCTGCCGAAGCGTTTGATCTTGGCGTCGAGCGGCATCTGGTCCGAGTCGAAGAGTCGCTGGGTGACGTTGAGTACCGACCGGTAATCGTGGCGGCCGTTGTAGTAGTCGGCCAGCGACATGCGTTCCCACGTCGGTCGAGTCGATCTGCATGCCCGGTCGTACTCCGCCATGGCCAGCGAGTCCTTGCCCAGAATGCCGTAGAGGTCGGCCAGCACCACATGGTGTTCCGCCTCGTAGGCACCGCTTCGACCATGGCCTCGGCCTCTTCGACGGCTTTGTCCAACTGGCGCGTAGCGATCAGCAGCTGCCGTTTCATGGTGCTCAGCACCGGGATGCGGCCGAAGCGCACTTCGGCCGAGTCGAGCGTGGCGATGGCCGAGAAGGGCTGCTGGACCTGCTCGTAGAGCGGCCAGAAGCCGGTAGTTGTCGGGGTTCTGCGGCTCGTCGCTGCGCAGGCGCTTGTAGACGGCCAGGGCTTCGGGGTAACGCTGGGCAAGATCAGTGCCTGTCCGAGGAACTGGTGATACCACTTGTTGGCGGTGTCGAGCCGGTAGGCCGTGCGGGCCAGCTCCACCGCCTCGTCGGGCGTGGAGTACATGCCGTTGGCGGCCATTTCGTAATAGGCCGGTGCGTAGGTCGAGTCGTTGCGGATGGCCTCGGCGAAGAATTCCCGCGCCCGGACCGTATCGTGAAAAATGGTATTCTGTTTGATGCCTCGGTATACAGCCATACGCTGCGCAGCGAATCGGGATAGCCGGGTACGCCGGCGGGGCCTTTCCCGGCGGCGAAGGCCGAAGAAGAGTACGCAGAGTGCCGTGATCGCTGTCAGACGCTTCATGGGCCCGGTGTTAGAGTGCCGTGTCGAACTGGTGGAGGAAACGCACGTCGTTCTCGAAATAGAGACGCAGGTCTTCACGCCGTATTTGAGCATTGCGATGCGCTCAATACCCATGCCGAAGGCGAATCCCGAGTATTTTTCGGGGTCTATGTTGTTTGCTTGGAGTACGTTGGGGTCTACCATGCCGCAGCCCATGATTTCGAGCCAGCCGGTACCCTTGCAGACCGGACAGCCCTTGCCGCCGCAGAGGTTGCACGACACGTCCACCTCGGCCGAAGGCTCGGTGAAGGGGAAGTACGAGGGACGCATGCGGATGACGGTCTGTTCGCCGAAGACCTCCTTGGCGAAGTAGAGCAGCGACTGCTTCATGTCGGCGAACGAGACTCCTTCGTCAATGTAGAGTCCTCGATCTGGTGGAAGATGCAGTGCGCGCGGTAGGAGATGGCTTCGTTGCGGAAGACGCGGCCGGGGCAGATGACGCGGATGGGCGGCTTCTGGTGCTCCATGGTGCGTACCTGGATCGACGAGGTGTGCGTGCGCAGCAGGATGTCGGGATTCTTCTCGATGAAGAAGGTGTCCTGCATGTCGCGCGCCGGGTGTTCGGGCGGGAAGTTGAGCGCCGAGAAGACGTGCCAGTCATCCTCGATCTCGGGCCCGTCGGCGACGGTGTAGCCCAGCCGCGAGAAGACCTCGACGATCTGGTTCTTGACGATCGAGATCGGGTGGCGCGACCCGAGTTGTTCGGCCGAACCGGGGCGGGTCATGTCTTCGGTTGCAGCGCCGTCGTCGGAGGCTTGCGTCCTGAAGTTGCTCGCGCAGGCTGTTGATGCGGTCGAGCGCCGTGACCTTGAGTTTGTTGAGCTGCTGGCCTAGCTCGCGCTTGAGCTCCGGAGCCACCGTCTTGAACTCTTCCATCAGGGCGTTCAGTTCGCCTTTCTTGCCGAGCACTTTGATGCGGAACTCCTCGATCTCGGCCGCTGCCTTGGTTTGAACTCTTCGACACGTCGGAGAAGTTCATTGATTTTGTCGGTCATATTTTGTTTGTTTACGCTTTTTCCCTACTTTTACCACTCGTTAAGTATAACGTGCAAAGTTATAAAAAAATTGAGATATGTTGCGTAAAACCCTCTCATTTATCTCGGTGCTGTTGCTCGCTGCGACGCTGCCGGGGCGCAGAATCCCGAGACGGGACTGCACGTCCCCGCTACGGTGGGCGTCGTGATGAGCGGCGGCGGCGCAAAGGGGCTCTACCATATAGGCGTGCTGGAAGCGCTCGAGGAGAACGGCGTGCCGATCGATTACGTGGCGGGCACCTCGATGGGCTCGATCATCGCGGCCATGTACGCCGCGGGCTACTCCCCTGCCCAGATGCGGGAGATCGTCGCTTCGGGCGTGGTCAAGGAGTGGGTGTCGGGGCGTATCGACCCCCGCTATACTCCCCTACTACCAGCAGATCGGCCACAACCCGTCGTTTATCAGCGTGCGTATGAACGTGGGAATTCGGGCAAGCGTTTCCGGGTGACGAACCTGCTCTCCTCGACGCCGATCGAGATGGCGCTTACGGAGCTTTTCGCGCCGGCCTCGGCAGCTGCCGAGGGCGACTTCGACCGTCTGATGGTGCCTTTCCTCTGCGTGTCGAGCGATATGAACGCCCGCGAGCCGGTGGTGATGCGCAACGGCGACCTGTGCGAAGCCGTGCGCTCGTCGATGTCCATCCCGCTGGTGTTCAAACCGATGAAAGTCGATTCGATGCTGCTCTACGACGGCGGTATTTACGACAACTTCCCGTGGCGTCCGCTCGACGTGGGATTCCGCCCCGATCTGATCGTGGGCAGTATCTGCACCGCGGGAAACGCCCCGCCGAGCGAAAACAGCAGCATCCTCGATCAGGCTTTCATGCTGGCGATGCACGACACCGACTACGACCTGCCCAAAGGGCGCAGCGTGACGGTGCGCCGCGCCGTGGATGTCAACATGCTCGATTTCAACAGCGCCGTGGCGATCATGGACGCCGGCTATGCCGATGCGACGGCGGCCATGCCGCAGATACTGGAACGCGTTTCCGAACGCTGGTCGCCCGAACGTTACGCCGAGCGACGCGAGGAGTTCCGTGCCAAATGGCCGCCGCTGTGGTTCAGCGACTATAAGCTGGAGGGGCTGGCCGAAGCGCCGGAGTCTTACATCCGCGACTTCGTGAAGGTGGACCGGCGCACGCCCGGACGCCAGCGCCCGATGGGATTCGAAGAGCTGCGCGACAACTTGTATGCGGTGCTCGCCGGCGGCGATTTCACGATGGATTTCCCGCATGTGCGCTACGACTCGCTCCGGGGGAGCTATTCGTTCGCCGCGCAGTTCCACACCAAGCCAAACTTCAAACTGACCATCGGCGGCAACATCTCCTCCACGGCCTTCAACCAAGCCTATATCGGCGTCAACTACGAGACGATCGGCCGCGTGGGCCAGCAGCTGGGCGCCGATCTCTATCTGGGGCCGATCTATACGTGGGTACGATCGGAGGGCGCACGGATTTCTACATGTGGAAACCCGTGTTCCTGGATTACTCCTACAATTTCGCCGTGCGGAATTTCCGCCACGGTTCATTCGGCAACATCACCAAAATCGACAACACGCGGCAGGTCAAGAACAGCGAGAGTTTCTTCTCGGTGGCCGCCGGAATGCCCCTCGCCCACCGCGGCGTCTTCCTGATCCGCGCCAACGGCGGGCATGTCAATTACCGGTACGATTCCGACGAGCTTTTCGCCGACGATACCGACCATTCGCGCTATTCGTTCTTCGGGATCAAGGCCGAGCTGGCGCGTAACACCCTCGACAAGTTCCTCTATCCGCGCAAAGGCTCCGACATGCGGCTTTCGGGCATTTTCGTGACGGGCCGCGACAAGTACGAGCCTTTCAATGCCGACCGGTTCCTGTCGCGGACGTCCCGCCAGTGGGTCGGGGCGCGGCTTACGTGGGACAAGTATTTCGACATGCCGGGCAGCAGGGTGGTTCTCGCTGGGCGTCAACGTCGACGGCGTGATCACGAACCATCCCGAATTCACCACGGGAGGCGCGACGCTGATGTCGATGCCTGCCTATACGCCGGTTTCGCATGCGCAGATGATTTACATGCCCGACTTCCGGGGCAAGCGGTTCGCGGCGGGCGGCGTGATGCCGACTTTCGACCTGATGCCCAACTTCTTCCTGCGCACGGGTTTCTATACGATGTTCCGCGCCAAACGCGACTATGTGCCCGGATCGCTGAGCACGACCGCGGACGAACGCTGGCACTATATCGCCGAGGCGTCGCTGGTCTATTACATCAATTCGTCGGGCATGAAGGAGATGATCGAAGGCACGACGATCGCCCACGAATTCCGGAAAATATATGCCTGTTCGTTTCTCTACGACGTCGACGGCATCGCCTACTGGCCCGCCGTGGCGGTCAACTACACCAACAAGACGCAGTTCATCTTCAAGATAAACAAAGGCGTCGAGTCGGTATTCGACAGCAAGCTGGTGAACCGCTACATCCCCGAAAACGAGCGTCCCATACCGTTCAAGCACATGATTTACGTGGGCGACGGGACGACCGACATCCCCTGCATGCGGCTGGTGAAAAATTCCGGCGGACATTCGATCGCGGTCTACAACCCCGACCAGAAGGGTGCCCGCAAGGAGATGGCCTCGCTGATCCATGACAACCGCGTAAGCCACGTCTGCCCGGCCGACTATTCCGAAGGCTCGGACATGGACATCCTGGTCAAAACCATCATCGACAAGATACCGCACGGGACTCGACTGCTTCGCCGACGATACCGGACTCGAAGTGAAGGCGCTGGGCGGCGCTCCGGGCGTGCATTCGGCCCGTTACGCCACCGACGGACACGATTTCGCGGCCAACAACCCCGCGCAGGCGCAGCAAGCCGCCTCCGCGCAGCGCCCCAACATCCTCTTCATTCTGACCGACGACCAGCGGTGGGACGCCGTGGGATACGTCAACCCGATCGTCCGCACGCCGCACATCGACTCGCTGGCCCGCGAAGGGGTCTGCTTCCGCAACGCCTTCGTCACGACGCCGATCAGCGCCGCCAGCCGCGCGTCGCTGCTTACGGGCATGTACGAGCGCACGCACGGCTACACCTTCCGGCAGGGTCCGCTCAAAGAGCCTTACATGCAGCAGTCCTATCCCGTCCTGCTGCGTGCGAGCGGCTATACGACCGCCTATTTCGGGAAGTTCGGCGTCACCTGTCCCGGTGCGCAGCGGCTCTTCGACGCGGCCGACCTCTACGACCGCCGCGGCAAATTCCCCGACCGCCGCGGCTATTTCTACAAGACGATCGACGGCGATACGGTACACCTGACCCGCTATACGGGCTACGAGGCGCAGCGATTCCTGCGCGAAGCCGATCCGTCGAAGCCCTTCTGTCTGTCGCTCGGTTTCAGTGCCCCGCATGCCCACGATCCCGCACCGGAGCAGTATTTCTGGGAGCCGTGGGCCGATTCGCTCTACCGCGACCTGACCGTCGCGCCGCCGCTGCTGGCCGACGACCGCTACTTCGAGGAGCTGCCCGAGGCGGTGCGCAGGGGTTACAACCGCGTGCGCTGGACGTGGCGCTACGATACGCCGCAGAAGTACCAGCACAGCGTCAAGGGCTACTACCGCATGATCTCGGAGGTCGACCGCGAGGTGGGAGCCATCCGGCAGGTGTTGCGCGAGCGGGGGCTTGACCGCAATACGATTATCGTCTTCATGGGCGACAACGGTTATTTCCTCGGCGAGCGGCAGCTGGCCGGAAAATGGCTGATGTACGACCGTTCGCTGCGGGTGCCGATGCTCATCTACGACCCGCGCGGCCGCGACCCCCGCGAGGTGGAGGACATGGTGCTCAATATCGACGTTCCGGCGACGATCCTCGATGCGGCGGGCGTCGCCGTGCCCGAAGCCTATCAGGGCGTCAGCCTGCTGGGCTACACCCGCGGCGAGGCGCCGGCCGCCGACCGCGAAGCGTTCCTGTGCGAACATCTCTGGGAGCTGGACGAAATCCCTTCGAGCGAGGGAATCCGCACCGAGCGGTGGAAATACATGCGTTACCGCTTCATCCTGGGTCGGGAGGAGCTCTACGATCTGGCGGCCGATCCGGAGGAGGCGGTCAATCTCGCCTCCGATCCGGCCTACGGCCGGACGTTGGAGGAGCTGCGCCGGGAGTGCGACCGGCAGATCGAACGTTACGTCTCGCTGCGCCGCCACTGATTCCGGGCGAAGGTGTTCCTCCCGAAAAATCCATGCCGGAGAACGGTGCGCAGCCGCGGCCGTACGCTTTTTCGGGGAAATCGGTTCGAATGCTTCTCGGGGATTTTTCTGCCGGAATGAAGGCTTTCCCCGGATTTTCCCGATGGAATGCAACCTTTTGTGGCTTAAAATGTTCGGATCGTTATTCCGTGCTGGAACATGCTGCCGGCGTGCGGTTTGCATCTCTTCGGAAAAAAGCGTATCTTTATCGGAAGAGCCGGCGCCGGAGGGCGGCCGGCTCATCGCCCTCGGCGGCCTGCTGCCTGCGGGGCGGATACTGCCTGCGAAGAGATGAAAGAAACCCTATTTATTCACTTAACTCAACTGTTTATGAAACATTTTATCCTATGGGGTCTGACGCTCGCGGCCGTGGTGCTGGGCGGGTGCTCGGACGATTACGACGACACGGAGCTTCGCACGGGGTTGAACGATCTGCGGGATCGCGTCGCGAAACTCGAAACGCAGCTGACGAAGCTCAACGGCGAAATCACGACGATCGATGCGCTGGTCAGGAAATTGGAGAGCAATGTCTCGGTGGTGAAGGTCGAGCCGGGCACGGACGGCAAAAGCTACACGATCTACTTTTCGGACGACACGAAAGCGGTGATTGCCAACGGCGAGGACGGCGCCGCGGGCAAGGATGCTCCGGTGATCGGCGTGAAGGAGGAGGACGGCGTCTACTACTGGGCGCAGACGATCGACGGAAAGACGACGATCCTCGAAGTCGACGGGCAGAAACTGCGCGTGACGGCCGAAGTTACCCCCCCCCGGCTGTCGGTCGACGAAGAGGGTTACTGGGTGGCGAGCTATGACGGCGGAGATACGTGGGAGCGGATCACGAATGCCGCGGGCGAGCCGGTGAAGGCCGTGACGGACGACGGATCGTCGATTCAGGACTCGTTTTTCAGCGCCGTGACGCAGGACGACGGCAACGTCTATTTCACGCTGACCGACGGGTCGGTCATCACGGTCGCGAAGCGGACGGATTTCTACCTGATCCTGCGCAAGGCTCCCGATGTGGCACCCTTCGTCTACGGCGAGACCAAGACCTATGAGATCGAGAGCGCCGGCGTGGCGGAGACGATTCTCACCAAGCCCGACGGATGGCGCGTGGCATTGAAGGACGACGTGTTGAGCGTGACGGCTCCGGCGGCCGACGCTGCGGGCTTCGAGGCCGAAGGCACGGTGGCCGTGATCTATTTCGACGGTGCGGAGCGCAGCTCGGTGGCCAAGTTGGGCGTCGTGGTCGACAAGAGCCAGACCGGCGTGACCGAGGGCGACGACTTCACGATCGACATCACCGAGGTGACCGACAAGAGCGTCACGGCGACCGTCACGCCGAAGGACGCTTCGATCTATTACTATGTTTCGGCTTACGATGCCGAGACGTTCGATGAAAAGGGCGAGGCGGCCGTCGTCGCCGAACTGAAAGCGATGTTCGATTTCTATGTTCAGTATGGAATGTGGGATTATTACAAAGAGACGCTGATGTCGAAGGGAACGGCTACCTATACCACGCCTGAGGCGACGCCGCTCACGGCCGGTGCGTCTTATTATCTGATCGCCTTCGGATTGGAGGAAAACAGCGAAGGAACCGCATTGATACCCAATACCGCCGTAATGAAGGTTCCCTTCAAGACGACTACGCCGGTGGTGGTCAATACCAAATACCGCGTCACGATCGACAACATCACGTGGTACGGCGCCGGGTACAGTGTGGTGCCGAGCGACGACCTGCACTATTTCCACGGCATCGTCAAGAAGTCGGCCTTCACCGGCGGGCAGGGGCAGCCTCTGACCGACGCGGAGGTGGCCGCCGCCTATGTCAAGGAGTATGAAAATCGTTATTATGACGAACTCTACCTGAATGATCCGACGACGATCAAGTGGACCGATCTTTCTTCCTGCGGTACGCAGCGGCAGGTCGTTCCGCGCACCTGGATCCGCGAAAACGAACTGGCCAACGAGGCGATCCGTCCGCTGGTCGCCGAGACGGACTACTGCCTGATCGCCTTCGGCGTCGACGGCAAGGAGCTGCGCACGGACGTGGCGAAGAAGGAGTTCCGCACGCCGGCCTTCACGCCGACCGAGGAGTGCACGTTCGACCTCGACGTGACGGTATCGCGTCAGAATCTCTCGATCAAGGTCACGCCGTCGAACAAGAACCTGACCTATATCTGCCACCTCGACAAGAGTGCGACCTATTATGAGTTCGAAAACCGACATGCAGTATGCGGCCGACGACCTCTTCTGGACGAAATACAACCTCGAAGCGGGCCGGACGCTCTCCGACGAGCTGCTGACGGGCGACATCGAAATGAAGGCCGAGAATCTGTGGGCTTCGACCGGTTATGTGGTCTATGCCTACGGCTGTACGGCCGACGGGGTGATTACCACGCCGCTCACGTCGGTCCGCGTATTGACCGAGGCCGGTTCGGATACGCCTCCGGCCACTGCCGCCAAGCCGCGTCTGGTGCGGGTACGGTAGCATCCGTTTCGGAAAATAAAAATCCCCGACTCCTTGCGAGCCGGGGATTTTTACGGATGACGACGGGGGCGGGTCACCGCTTGTTGTAGAGGTTCATCGTGCGTTCGGCGCCGATCGTGGCGAAGGAGAGAACGGCCTCGGCGAAGACTTTCAGCCGCTCGGGCAGCGCCTTGCGCTCTTCGTCCGACCACGACCCCAGCACGTAGTCCACCTGATGCCCGCGGGCGAAATCGCCGCCGATGCCGAAACGGATGCGGGCGTACGCCTCCGTGCCCAGCAGCTCGGTGATGTTTTTCAGGCCGTTATGCCCTCCGGCGCTCCCCTTCGGGCGCAGCCGCAGCGTACCGAACGGCAGTGCGATATCGTCCGAAACGACCAGCAGATTCTCCGGGGCGACCTTCTCGGCTTCCATCCAGTAACGGACGGCTTTGCCCGAGAGGTTCATGTAGGTCGACGGTTTGAGCAGCACGAGCGTGCGTCCCTTGTAGCGCAGTTCGGCCGTCGCGCCGTAACGGCCCGTCGTAAAAGCGATGTTGGACTGCTCGGCTAAGCAATCCAACACCTTGAATCCGATGTTGTGGCGGGTGTCGGCGTATTCGGCGCCGATGTTCCCCAGTCCTACAACGAGGTATTTCATCGTCCGGAATTTATCGGTTTCGACAATCGTTTCGGTTCCGGAGCGACGGCTACTGGGCGGCCTCCGCTGCGGCGCCGCGCGAAGCACGCGTTACGCGAACGGCGCAAACGGCCGTGGTGGCGGGGTCAGGAATTTCAGGTCGTCCGATTTGAGGTCGCCCACGAAGATCGTCTTGCCGACGCCCAGCGTCGTCACGTCGACGGTGATCTCGTCGGGCAGTTTGTCGACCGGGCCGCTGACGAAGATCTTGCGGGTCGAGAGGACGAGCTTGCCGCCCACTTTCACGCCCTCGGCGTTGCCGGTCAGGCGCACCGGAATGCTGATTGCCACGGGTTTGCCCTCCTGCACGCGGTAGAAGTCGATGTGGAGAATCTCCTCGCGCACGGGGTGGAACTGCACTTCGCGCATCACGGCCTTTTCGGTCTTGCCGCCGATCGTCAGCTCGACGATATAGGAGTTGGGGGTGTAGATCAGCGGTTTGAGCGCTTTGGCGTCTACGCTGAACGATACGGTCTCGCCGCCTCCGTGGAGGACGCAGGGCACCTGGCCCCTCGCGGCGGATGGCGCGGCTGGCTTTCTTGCCGAAGTCGGCGCGCGGAGTTGCCTCGATTTTGAGAGTCTGCATAAATTTTTTGTTTTTTTAGTTGTTACCTCGGGCGTCGCTCAGGCCCGCGTTGCAGCGGGCCCCCTCGGCGCTTGCTTTCGTGCGGCAAAGATAGCGTTTTTTCCTGAAAAACAAATTCCCGCAGCCAGAGTTTCGTTTTCGGCTGCGGGAATCGGGAGGGAATTTTATTCGAATAGTCCGACGGTGCGTTTGGGCGCGATGTTCGTCCATGCGTTCAGAAAGGGCGAGGCCGGCCGGGTAGCATCGGGTATGTAGCTGTATGCGGCAAGGTGCAGGTCGGATCTGTGCAGCTTGCGGACATTCGACACGGCCGGCGCGGCGGCAGGATGCGCTTTTCCCTGCTCATCGATCGTGAAGAAGGTTTTCTGCATTCCGGCGGTCACCTCTCCCTGTTGATTCAGTCCGTATGTATATGCCAAGTAGAGATTGCCGGGTGTGAAATTTTCGGGGAAAATATAGGTTTGATCGCCTTGCAGGAAGAAACCGTACTCCGTAAGCAGTTCTACGAGGGACATCTGTTCGCCGGCGGCCATTTCGGTCCATAGCAGCAGATCATCGGTCAGGTACTCCGCGTCAGATGCGAATTCGGCGTAATATTCGGCTTCACCGGCCATGCCGACATAGGTCATCTGCTTGTCGGCGGGAGATACCGTGACGCTCAAACCGTCGTCGGTCATGCCGTTGACGGTGATCGTACACTCCATAGGGGCGAAGACATCGCCGCCCGGAGCAAGCGTCTTGAAGGGCTGGGAGATGTAGACTTCGGTCGTCTGGCGGGCTTTGTTATCGAGTCCTACGGCCATAACGCAGTATTCCGTAGCAGGGTCGAGTGTGGTGTAGACGAAACTGTCGTTTCCGGTTTTGGTGACCATGCCGGCCGCTTTTTCAGGCGTGATCTCGATGCCGGCTTGCTCGGAGAGCGCTTCGGCGATAATTGCCAGTCCGTCGGCCATCAGTTGTGCGACGCCGGCTCCCTTGCGGTAGCTTTCGATAAGCGTCGTGTTGTAGACCTGCCAGAAATAGGGGGTAGCGGGATTCGAGGGTTTGATGGTGATGGTGGCCCCTTGCAGCGTGATGTCGGCGACCGTTGACGAGAAGGTGCAGTCCTGCGGTTTGAGTTCGCCGCCCGGAGTATGGAAGGGGACGACGACAATATCGGTCGTGGGGTAACCGCCCAGGTAGCCGAAGGCTACGGCGCAGTAGTCGGTGTCTTCTTCCAGCAGACGGGTGAAATCACGTGTCACGTCGCCCGTCTCGATGCACTCGCTGATGGCGGATCCGTAGCTGCCGATGAGAAACTCGGCCAGTTTGTCAGTCGGGTATCCTTCGATGCGCGAGGTGGCGATGCAGTCCAGAAAGTAGGGATCGGCATTGGTGGTCGTCACCGAGACGTTGGCGGATTCGGGGGCAACGCTGACGGAGAGTCTGTTTTGGGAGGGCATGACGGCAGTCGTGGAGATGAAATCATGAAAAACGTCGGTCGTAATTGCACCTTCGGCACCAACGCCGAATACCACCACGGCATAGTCGCTCTTCGGTTTGAGGCTCCATATCCTGCCGGCATCGATCGTCTTGTTGCCGCGGTAGATGAGCTGATCGTCGGGGGTGGTCCAGTCGATTGTGCCGTATCCTTTTTCGAGTTCGACCAAGGTCTCGGCTACGGCCTGTGCAGTTTTTAAACGGTCGAAATCGGCGCGTGTGGTGATGCCGACGAAGTAGTTGCGTTGAGGATCATCGGACTCGACGGAGATGCGGAAATTCATGGCTTCGGCTTCGGAGAGCATAAGCACGAATGCCGGTGCGGGTTCAGGTTTTCTCGGGTTCGGGCTTTTCAGGGCCCTCCTGTTCGGTACCCGAAGATGAAGGTCGGCGAACAGGCCGTCTTCTTCGCCCGGCTGAAGGGCCTTTCGCGCCGCGAGGCCGTCGTGCGGCTCAAGCAGTGGTTCGTGAAGTTCGGCATTCAGGACTGGTGGGACAAGAAGATCGAGGAGCTCTCGAAGGGCATGGCCCAGAAAGTGCAGTTTATCGTCACGGTGCTGCACGAACCCGAACTGCTGATCTTCGACGAGCCTTTCTCGGGCTTCGACCCGATCAATGCCAACCTGCTGAAGGAGGAGATCCTCGCGCTGCGCGACAAGGGGGCGACGATCATCTTCTCGACGCACAACATGTCGTCCGTCGAGGAGATCTGCGACCATATCACGCTGATAAACAAGTCTCGCAATATTCTTTCGGGCCGTGTGGACGACATTCGCCGCAGGCACGGAAGCAAACATCTTCGAAGTGTTCTACCGGGGCGATGAGGCGGCGCTGCGCAATGCCGTCGAAGGCCGTTGCGAGATACTCGAAGGCTCGCAGGACAAGTCGGTCTACACCTCGCTCAAACTCCACGTCGAGCGCGACGAGGAGGTGCGCGCAGTGATCGCCGCCGTGAACGACGCCGTCGAACTGCGCTCGTTTCAGGAGATCATTCCCTCGATGAACGATATTTTCATCCGCGCCGTAAACGGAAACCTTTAAAACGATACGATCATGTCACAAGTCAGCATTATCATAGGACGCGAATTCAACGAGCGCGTCCGTAAAAAATCCTTCATCATCACCACGCTGCTGATGCCGCTGCTGATGATCGGCCTGATGTTCGCCCCGATGCTCATCATGAAGTATTCGGGCGGCGACGAGAAGCATATCGCCGTGATCGACGAGAGCGGGTTGATAGCTCCGAAGTTGCAGAGTGGCGAAGGAGCTGATATTCGAGCCCACCGACCTCTCGACCGAGCGGCCCGTAAGGAGCTGACCGACAAGTTCGGCGTGCTCTACATCGGCTCGGACATCCTCACCAACCCCAACAACGTGAAGCTGTACGTCAATTCGTCGTCGTCGCTGACGGTCGAGAGCAATATCACGGGGCAGCTCGAAGAGATCATCGAGGCCGAGAAAACTCAAGTCGTACAATATCGAGAACCTCTCGCAGATACTGCAGGAGGTGAAGACCACGGTCGGTATGCAGACTTTCCGCAACGACGAGTCGCAGGAGAGGAGTCGCAGGCCAAGTCGTCGGTCATCGCCACGGGCATCGGGCTTCGTGCTGGGCATGATCCTTTACATGTTCCTGCTCATCTACGGGTCGATGGTCATGCAGTCGGTGATCGAGGAGAAGAACAGCCGCGTGCTGGAGGTGATGGTGTCGTCGGTGCGGCCTTTCGACCTGATGCTGGGCAAGATACTCGGCGTGGCTTCGGTGGCCGTGGTGCAGGTGCTGATCTGGGGCGCGCTGTGCGTCGTAGGGGCGCTTGCGGTGGCGCAGATGATGCCGCCCGAAATGATGGAGGGCGTGCAGGCCATGCAGCAAGGGGGTTCCCGGCGCAGCGGCTGCGATCGACGTGAATCCGGAGATGTTGCAGGTGATAGCGGCCGTTACGGACTTCGGCTATATCCTCCGCATCTTCGCCTACCTGCTGCTGTTCGTCTTCGGCGGTTACCTGTTCTACTCGGCGATGTTCGCCGCGTGGGTTCGGCCGTGGACAGCATTCAGGACGCGCAGCAGTTGCAGACGCCGATCACGATTCCGATCATCCTCGCCCTGCTGGTGATGATATCCGTCGTGAACGACCCCAATTCGCAGATGGCTTTCTGGTTCTCGATGATCCCCTTCACGTCGCCCGTGGTGATGATGATCTGCTCGACCACGGCGACCTGTGGCTGAGCGAGACTCCCGACCGCGTGTCGCGCGGCTGGGACGGCGCCTGCAACCGTACGATGACGTGGGTACATTTGCGCGAGAAGGCCACGGGCAAGGAGTTCTACTACTTCAACACGCATCTCGACCACAAGGGCGTGGTGGCGCGCCGCGAGGGTGTGAAGCTCGTCGTGCGGGAGGTGCAGCAGATCGCGGGCCGCAAGGCGGCCGTCGTCGTGGGCGGCGACTTGAACTCGACGATCGACGACCGGATCTTCGACCCGCTCAAAAAGTTCATGATGCCGGCGCGCGAGAAGGCCCCCGTTACCGACCGCAAGGGAACGTACAACGGCTGGGGGCAGGCGCCCAACTCGATGGTCATCGACCACCTCTTCGTGCAACATGAAGTGCCTGTCGTACCGCACGCTCGACGGCGACTACGGCGTGCCTTAGTATCTCGATCACTATCCATCGAGATCGTCGTGCGGTTGAAATA
>VOFI01003544.1_pt1 | contig 22586 bp, 43 predicted proteins | sample 5384131 | NCBI WGS metagenome assembly VOFI01 (sample SAMN12384728, study PRJNA508395) | human gut metagenome | isolation source: healthy gut H | host: Homo sapiens | reverse complement strand
TTCCGATTGTGCCGCATTATCTGTCCGGCATTATCCTGAACCAGGGCGACCGCATCATGATCGACAAGATGGTCGGAAAGACGGAGGTTGCGCTGTACGGACTGGCGTACAGCATTGGTATTGGTGCAGCTTTTCATCAGCGGTATCGAACAGTGCATTGACACCGTGGATGTACAGCAAGATCAAAAGGGCGACATCCGCTCGATGCGGAAGGTGCTGCAGCTACTGAGCATTGTAGTGGTCGGCATAGCCGTGGCGCTGATGCTGATCAGCCCGGAGCTGGTGCTGATTTTCGGATCACCGAAGTACCGCGAGGCGGTGTACGTCATTCCGCCGGTGGCAGCGAGTGTGTTCTTTATCTTCATTTATAATATTCTCTCGATGCCGCAGTTTTATTATGAAAAACACAGTTTCTGATGGCTGCATCCATGGCGGCGGCTGGAGCGAATGTGGTGCTGAACTTTATTTTTATCCGCCTGTTCGGTTACATCGCGGCCGGTTACACGACGCTGGCATGCTATATGCTGTATTCGGTCGGCCATTATATTGTGAGCAAACGGATTCTGGTGAACGAAGGAATCCAGGTGAAAATCTGATGAGTCCAGATTTCTTGTGGCGTGCTCCGTTTTCTGATTGGAGCAAGCATCATCTGCAATCTTATTTTCCTGTACAGAATCCTGCGTTACGCGATTCTGCTCGCAAGTGCAGGGCTGGTCTTCTGGAAGAAAGAACTTCTGCTGAAGACGATGGCGGATATTCGGAAAAAAAAAAAAGTGGGGGGAGGATTTGAAACGAATGTTCAGAGACTCCCCCGTTTTTTGTGCGTTTTTTTCTTGACAGTCACAGAAAAACGATACAATGAAAGAATGAAGAAAAGTAAGGCATTTTAAATTAGAAAAGGAAAAATTACATGAGTACCAGTATTTCAATAAAAGAACTAAAAAGAGCTCGATCCGTCAAGCTATCAGATCGTCGATATCCGCGATGCGGTAGAGATCTCCCACGGCGCGATTCCGGGAGCGCTTGTGATGAAGACAGAAGAAATCGAGACAAGTGATGCGATTGACCGGAGCAAAAGACGATTATCTGCTGCAGCCGCGCCGGTTCAGTGTCGCAGCGGCGGAAGAATTAGGAAAAAGGCTGGGACGCTGTGAGCCTGGAGGGCGGTTACATCGCCTGGCTGATGGATGTGATGAGCGCGCCGGAGGAGCAGGACAAGGCGGCAGACGTGGAGAAGAGTTCCGCAAAAATTCAAAAGTCGATCTGGTCAAATTTACGAAAGCGATCAACACATACGAGCTGGTAAAACCGGGCGATAAAATCGCTGTCTGTATTTCCGGCGGAAAAGATTCGATGTTGATGGCGAAATGCTTTCAGGAGTTAAAGCTTCACAATAAATTTGATTTCGAAGTAAAATTCGTTGTCATGGATCCGGGATACAGCCCGAACCAGGTCATTAAGATAATGCAAAGAGCTTCATATTCCGATCACGGTTTTTGAAACCATTATTTTTGATTCCGTATACCATGTGGAAAATTCGCCGTGCTATCTCTGCGCGAGGATGCGACGCGGTCATCTGTACCATTTTGCAAAGCAGCTCGGCTGCAACAAAATCGCCCTGGGGCACCACTACGATGACGTAATCGAAACCATTCTGATGGGCATGCTGTGGGGCGGACAGGTACAGACCATGATGCCGAAGCTTCACAGTACGAATTCGAGGGCATGGAGCTGATCCGCCCGCTGTATCTGGTGCGCGAGGATGATATCAAGGCGTGGAGATTATAACGGTCTGCATTTCATCCAGTGTGCCTGCAAGTTTACCGATACCTGCACGACCTGCAATAACGAGGAGAATCGTTCGAAACGCGTGGAGATCAAGGAACTGATCAAAAACCGAAAAAGGTGAATCCGTTCGTGGAGCAATATTTTCCGCAGTGTCGAAAAATGTCAACATTGACTACCGTGGTCGGCTACAAGCAGCACGGCATCCGCCACAATTTCCTGGAAGGATACGACGACAATCCGGGGTATGTGCCGGAGGCAGAAAAAGCAGCGGCGGAGACGGAATAAAAAGAAGGAACTCTATGCAGAAAAATAGAAGAAACGCCGGAGCGGGAGAAAATGCTGATCCGGCTGAAAGAGCTCCGTCTGGAACGCGGTTACTCGATGACACAGGCAGCGCGGAAGATTTTCAGTCACCCGGACACCTACAACCGGTATGAAAAAAAGGCATCCGTGAGATTCCATTGGACTGTCTGATTACGCTGGCAAAGCTGTATGACTGCAGTCTCGATTATCTCGCGGGTGTTTCCGATCAGCCGCGAAAATACGGAAGGTGATGTAAATGGCAATTCCTCTTTATCTGACGACGATAGAACAGGATATTTTAATACATTCCGGTATCTGCCGCATGCCGTTGCAGTCGGTGTCGGCTTTGTGACGGTTGCAGCAGCGTGGAAAAATCAGCAGATCCAGAAGAAACGGAAACGGCTGGAGCAGTACCGTGCGCTGCACGGCGGGCAGCTCTGGCGTGGTTTCTGGTAGCCGTCTATTTTGCCATGCTGATTTCGATTACACTGCTTTCGAGAGAACCGGGTTCGAGAACCGGTGGATTTGAAGCTGTTTGAAACCTGGGAAACCAGTGTCTGCCGGACCGGTATTTTGTGGAAAATATTCTGATGTTTCTGCCGTTCGGTGTATTACTGCCAGCGGCGGTGCCGTTTCTTCGGAGATGGGTGGTACTGTGTGTATGCGGCATTTGCCATGAGCATGATGTTGGAAACTTGTGCAGCTTTTTAACAGAGCGCGGCTTCTGCCAGTTAGATGATGTTGTGACGAATACGCTTGGAGCAGCATCGGTGGCCTGGTGTTTCGCACCCGGTGCGGAAATGGAGAGGGGAAGATAGAAGAATAGAAGGAAACAAGAAGGCTCTGCCCAAATGGACAGAGCTTTTTCTTCCCTGCTTTTATAAGACCTGAATAATGCGTGGCACCGCAGAGCGTGAATATTGGTGTCACAGATTTTCGTCGTACCCCGGTACGCCTTCAAATCTGTTCCTTGCAATTGCGCTGCAGCACCGCCTTTTGCATTATTTTCGGGTCTTGCTATAGATGGAAGTGCAGGAGGTTAATTCACCCGTTCTTTCCCCCAGAAAAAACAATGCCACGGTTCCCGGCCCTGTGTGGCTGCCGATGGTGGTTCCGATGTTGTTGATCTCGACTTTTCCCGTTCAGATTGGGAAAGCGTTCCTCGACAAGATCCGCAACGGCCTCGCGCATCGTCATAGCAGGCGGATTGGGAAATATAGCATTTGCCGGGTAGGAGGCCGCCCTCGGCGTTTTCTTCCATCTGGTCGACAATTTTTTTTGATGACTTTTTCTTGGTACGGATTTTGAACCGCGGAATCAGCCGGCCTTCGTTGTCCATGTTGAGCAGCGGGCAGATACCGAGGAGGCCGCCGATTGCGCCGGAGGCTTTGGAGATGCGGCCGCCGCGCACGTAGAAGGTGAGGTCGGTGGAGAAGAACCAGTGATGGACTTTGAGGCGGTTTTTCATCGCAAAATCGTAAACCTCTTCCAGCGGTTTTCCTTCATCGCGCAGGTCGGCAAGGCGGTCCATCAGAAGACCGTAGCCGGAGGAAGCGCCGAGGGAATCGACGATGAGGATTTTCCGCTCCGGGTAGCGCCTCTTCGAGGTCAGCTTTGGCGATCATCGCAGAATTCAGGACACCGGAAATGCCGGAGGAGAGGCAGACGTGGAGAATGTCTTTGCCGTCCTGCAGGAATGTTTCAAAATAGGCCTCAAACTCATCGGCATTCACCTGGGATGTTTTCGTGGAAGCGCCGGCGGCCATGGCGGCATAGAACTGATCGAACGGCATGGACTTGCCGAGATCGTCCGCGTACTCGGTGTCATTTAATTTGTAATGAAACAGATGTATGAGATTTCCCCGTTTGGAGAAATAGTTCGGTAAGGTTCGCTGCAGAGCAGCAGCTGATGACATAGGGGAACTCATAAAATAATCCCTCCTCGTAAAAATGAAAGTAAGAACTCTGGTTTCTGTGCCTATTGTAGCATCCCGAATGGGAAAAAGGCAACTGCGGAACGTGATTATATCCGTAATGAAAGGGGCGGTGAAATGGTGTCAAGCCTTGTATTTGCGGTGCGGCCTGTGGTAGAATAGAACTATGAGAATACGAAAATACGAAGGACTAATTGTTAAGTAACTAAAAACATAGAAATATGTATATAAATGTAAAATAAAATTGGAAATGAAATCTCTTATCTATAGCTTAACAATAGGTCTCAAGCCTAAGTGACTGCTACTGTCGAAAAGACATGTTGCAGATAAGAACTATGTTAGAGTAGTAAGGTAAAGACACACCTTAGATGTAATCTTCAGTCTGAAGCCTGTGCCTCACTGACATTGGTCAACATCCAATTATGAACTAGAAGATTATAGACCTGTAATGAAGAAAAAACAATTAATATTGTTTCTTGGCCGACATCCCAGAGTTAATGAGATGGGTATGTCTCATAATATCAAAAATCAACAGACTAATGATCTGCATAAATTATTCAATATGGCGTATGTATGAAAACAATTGTCAGGTTTGGGAGTATTATATCTGACGAGTGGTGGGGATACAGCCAACAAACGCATTGACTGAATATTGAGAAATCACACACCAATGATGCTGTCTGCATTACGGACTTGCAGCCTGATACCTGTGATATAAAAAGAATGGGCAATAAAACCTATGCGCAGACAAAGCAAAGCTAAAACCGACCATGTTTTTAGGAATTCATCATAGGGATTTGGTTGAATATACATTCAAAAAATGGTGAAACTCACAGAGGATATGTAACAGCACTATACCCGGACCAAAAGCGATTAATTTTCAAAACCAAAACATTGTAAAAAGTTAATGCGAGAAAGTGCAAATTACTATGGAACTATTCAAAATCTATTGGTTTGAGAATGCGAGCTAAACACATTTGTCTATGATTAGATGTAATTAACTATATTATTTGAAGGAGGTTTTTGCATATGCAGAATTATTCAGGAGAAGAAGGGCTGCAGTACCATCTGCAGATCCGAAAAGGCGATGTGGGACGGTACGTGATTCTGCCAAGAGATCCCAAACGGTGTAAAAAAATTGCAGCCATTTTTGAGAACCCGGAGTTCGTCGCAGACAGCCGGGGAATTTGTGACTTATACGGGTACTTTTGACGGTGTAAAGGTTTCGGTTACATCTACCGGCATCGGCGGTCCGTCGGCTTCCATCGCGATGGAAGAGCTGGATCCAGTGGCGCCGATACGTTTATCCGCGTCGGAACATGCGGCGGTATGGCACTCGATGTAGAGGGCGGCGATATCGTGGTGGCAACGGGAGCGATCCGTGTGGAGGGAACGTCAGCGAATACGCACCGATCGAGTTCCCGGCAGTCGCAGACCTTTACCGTGACGAATGCGCTGGTGCAGGCGGCAAAGAATCTTGGGAAAAAATGGCATGCGGGCGGTACAGTGCAAGGATTCCTTCTACGGCCAGCACGACCTGAGCAGATGCTGGTCGGCGATGAGCTGCTGAAAAAATGGATGCATGGATGAAGCTTGGATGCAAAGCGTCAGAGATGGAATCGGCGGCACTCTTTATCGTGGCAGTGCCCGCGGCGTCCGTGCCGGATCGGATTTTCTTTGTGATGGGAAATCAGGAGAGGAACGGCATGGAGAAACCACATTACGCACGATACGGAAGGTGCGGATCCAGGTAGCCATCGAGGCACTGCGGATTCTGATCCGGGGAGATCAGAAATAAGAAAGAAAAAAATAAGGGGATACTGGAAAGGGATGCTGGATATCAGGAAACAGGAAATTAGTACAGAAATAAAACAGGAGCTGGTAAACAGGCTCTGGCAGCGCGGAAATTTGCGTATGTGCCGTATCATTGAAAAATGCGGCGTATACACCGACAAGCTGTGCGGAGATGCACCGTCTTCAAAGCCGTATCCGAGGGCATAACGGAATTTGACGCGATCGCCGTCTGCGGCGGCCCGGGAGAGGCAGAGCCGATTTCTGCACACCGTGCGGTGTCTGCCGTCAGGGTGCTGCGGGAATTGCGTGGATCCGAACAAATTTCGTCCTTCTCTGCAAGGGCGACGGTTCCTGCAAGAAATGACACTCGAGGAGCTGCTGCCAATGGGATTCGGAAAAGAAAATTTATAAACAGAAGTTGGAAAAAAAATCCGTGGCAGGTACGGAAAGCAACCGTATGCCCTGGATTTTTTTATGTCCAAGATATAAAAATTATTTACTGAAATTTCGGCTCACAGGTCAGATCGCATCCCAGACGCTGGAACATTTTGCGGTCCACATCGGAGAGCATAACGCTGGAGTGCACCTGGCAGCCCTTTAACTGCGGCAGGCAGGAGAGTGCTTTCTGTGCGCGTTTACACCGCGTTTGTGCTCATGGTAGAGCTGGGAAAGGCAGGTTGCCATCTTTCCGCTTCCCGGTCCCGGCGCGGTAACGACAACGAGCGGACGGGTTGTCTCGATGTACTCGTTCTTTCCGTATCCCTCATCGCTCACGATCAGCGGCACATTATGCGGGGTAGCCCGGAATCGTGTAGTGAATGTAAACCGGGATGCCGAGCTTCTGCAGTCTCTTCTTGAAAGCGTCTGCACTGTGCTGTCCGGAGTACTGGGTGATGACGACACTGCCGACATAGAGCCCGCGTCCGCGGAACTCAAATCAGGCGGAGCACGTCGCTGTCATAGGTGATGCCGAGGTCGCCGCGGATTTTGTTTTTCTCAATATCGGCTGCGGAAATCGCCATTACGATCTCAGCCTGGTCGGAGAGCTGCATCAGCATGCGCAGTTTGGCGTCCGGTGCAAAGCCCGGAAGAACGCGGGATGCGTGAAATCGTCGAACAGCTTTCCGCCGAATTCCAGATACAGCTTGTTGTCAAACTGGTTGATGCGGTCGCGGATATGCTCAGACTGCATTTTCAGGTACTTCTCATTGTTAAATCCAATCTTCATGGTATTTTTCTCCCTTTTATCCATGGTATAAACAACTGTTTTCATTTTACTATACGGAAAAAAGTCCCGTGCAAGAAAAAAAATTATCGTGGGAACTTTAGAAAATTAAGGAAAAAAAGAGCTGAAAATAAAAAATCTCCTAAAGGAGAGAGGCCGGGACTTGTTAGGGCCCCCGGCGGTATGAAAAAAAAAAAGAAATCTATCTATTAGAAAGGTTGGCATTGGAGACATGCTTCCAAGGGTGCTTTGCTGTCTCCTGGTTAAAATTTATAGAAAAAACGATGGAGGTTTGTGTTTGTTTCCTTCGTTGTTGATGAGATTAGTATACGGAAAAATTGTGACCAGAATGTGTACATGAGATAAAGCTTTTCTGAAGAGAAGATGAAAACAAAACAAAGAAAAATCTGACGGAATCGTAAACAGAGGAAAGTTTTGGCGGAAAAAGGGGTCATGCAGAGGGGCAGCGGTGCATAGAATGCAGGGGAAGAAGGAAAAAGCAGCGATTCCGTGACGCGGAGCAGAGACGGGAAAACGCCGCAGGTCTCAAAACGGTGCGGAGCTGCTGGAACGGAGAAAGCTTGCAGAACGTAATCCTGGATATGGTCAACCGTTTTGGATATGTCGGCGTCCTGATTCTGATTGCCGTGGAAAATGTCTTTCCGCCGATTCCCTCCGAGGTGATTCTGACGTTCGGCGGTTTTCTGACGACATGCACCCGTCTGCATCCGGCGGGCGTTGTGCTGTCATCCACGGCAGGATCGCTTCTCGGGGCGCTGGTTCTCTATGGGCGGGAACGCTTGTCAGTCCGGAGAGTCTTAGTGAACTGCTCGACAGCCGCCCGATGAAGTTTCTCGGATTTCACGCGGAGGATGCCTGGAAAACGATTACATGGTTTCAGAAGAAAGGCCAGCGGGCCGTTCTGTTCGGCCGGTGCATTCCAATCATTCGAAGCCTCATTTCCGTCCCCGCCGGGATGGCACGGATGGAGATGCCGAAATTTCTGCTGTTTACAATTATCGGAAGCACGGTGTGGAACATTCTTCTCGTCGGAACCGGTGCTGCGGTCGGTGCGGCGTGGGAGCAGGCGGCGGGATATGTGAAGATGTATGCAGATATCGTTTTTCTCGTGCTGGCAGCCGGAGCGGTATGCTTTGCGGCGGTGCATTTATATAGGAAGAAACACAAATGAAAAACGTAAGTTGCATGAAATGAGGGACAAAATGCAAAAAAAATATACTTGCAATTCGACAGGAAGTATGCTAATATACACATCAACAAGTAAAAGGGAGAAGCGAAGCGCCGCAGGGAAATAAAAACGCATCCCGGGTGGGTTTGAAATCGTCAGCCGATGTCGAGAGACGTCCGTATCAAATGAGAACGCAAGACTTTTATTGTGGCAGTCGTCATGATAAAGTCTTTTTTATGTCCTGAATACCAAAAGACAACATGAACTGCCGGAGCAATCCAAACCGTTGCCAGCGGAACAAAAGTGGCGGAAAGAGGAATGTATGCAGCGAGAGAGTGAAAAAAAATTATACGCGAAAACAGCAATGACCGGAGAAAAGGCACTGACCAGTTCTGATGTATGTACAGATGACACTGTACGCAGCCAAAAAGCCAGAAAACGTATGCAAAGGTGCGCGGCGAGGGCAGAGCGATGATGCGCCACACAGGATCCACATGAATCAGTATTTAAGGGCTGCAGGGAATGACCTGGAAAAGCTTTCGGATCCGGCTTAAAGGAAACGCACCTGCCGGATGAACTTCAACCGAAGGCGGGAGCGTTTCTGGTTCCCAGACGGTATACTTTTTGATACGACAGAGAAAAAATCAGATGTACCGCAAGGAACTGCTGGGACTGGAAGCGAAAGTAAAAGAAATAGCAGAACAGATTGAAGGACTGCTGAAAGGCATGCGGGAACTTGGAGCATAAAAAGGAGAGAACAGGAATCGGAACAGCAAAACGGTTCCTGTTCTTTTTGCGGTCATAGGATAGAAAAAACGGATTTGCAAATTATGAGAAATCTGTCCTTTTCTGACACTTTTCCGCCAACCGCCGGCTGGCAGGTGGACTTTTTCCGGCAAAATGTTAGAATAAACCTATTCAGAGTCTGGTAAGGATAAAGGAGAAAACCGTTTTGGCAGAAGAAATTGCAGTGAAAGTGATTGCCCGGATACACACGGATTTCCCGGAAAAGTTCGGGATTCCGCGGCAGAGCGGGCTGATTGAAGAATTAAAGAGTACGATCGTCTTTGAACCGGAGTTCCGCGATGCGCGCTGCGCGGCATCGAGGAATATTCCCATCTCTGGCTGATCTGGGAGTTTTCCGAGGCTGTGCGCGACACCTGGTCACCGATGGTGCGGCCGCCGCGGCTTGGCGGAAACAAGCGGGTCGGTGTATTTGCAACGCGCTCCGTTCCGGCCCAATCCCATCGGGCTTTCCTCGGTAAAGCTGGGCGTGTGGAGCAGCATCCGGCACTCGGGCCGGTGCTTCATCTGTCGGGGGGCAGATCTGATGGACGGTACGCCGATTCTGGACATCAAACCGTATCTGCCGCATGTGGACAGCCATGCGGAGGCACTTGGCAGCTTTACGGAAAAAACGAAGGAATACTTTATTCCCGTTGAAATTCCGGATGAGCTGCTGGAAAAATTCCGGCGGACCGCCGGGGAGGCACTGAAAAAGTGCTGGAGCAGGACCCGCGCCCATCGTATCAGAACAGTGAAGAGCGCGTTTACGGGCTTTCCTTTGCGGGAATGGAAATCAAATTCCAGGTAAAGGACCAGGTGCTGCATGTCGTGGGGGCAGAGCGCGCCGGAACGTAAACCGGCAGGAAAAACAGGGGGGGGATATACAAGAAAAATGGAGAAGGAGGAAACAAAAGTATGTTATATCCAAGTATGACACCGTCCCGGTTTGTCAGTGACCTTTCGGGCATCTGGGACTTTACGCGACGAGCCAGAGTCTCCCTGCGCGTGCAGGGCAACAAGAAGGGAATCTTCACCCGCGACCGCAAGCCGAAACTGGCGGCACATTATTTCCGAGAGAGATGGCATCAGATTCCGGATTTTGAGTATAAAAAATAAAGAACAGACAGGAAGAAAGTATGGAACGGAACGTAGATATAGACAAGATTTCAGATGGAAAACGATATGGAGCGAATGACATGGTAAAGGAAAGTGGGCTGCGACGACTGCCGCGGATGCTCCGCCTGCTGCCGCGCGGATGGGCGACTTCGATTGTGCTCGACCCGATGGATCTTTTATCGGCTCGGAGAAAACTCGGCAAAACGATGGAGGAGATTCTGACGGCGGGATATATTTCACTCCGCGTAGTGGACGGTGTGATTCTGCCGCATCTGAAAATGACGGAGCAGTCAGACCAGTGCAGTTTCTTAAATGATGAGGGCCGGTGCATTCACGATGCGCGGCCGGGCTTCTGCCGGATGTTTCCGCTGGGACGGCTGTATGAGAACGGAACGTTTTCCTATTTTCTTCAGGTCAGCGAATGTCCGAAGGAGAATAAGACAAAGTCAAAGTCCGCCGCTGGCTCGACACGCCGGAGCTCGGAAAGTATGAAGCGTTTACGAACGAATGGCATTATTATCTGAAAGAAAAACAGAACGAGGCGCGCCGGACAGAGGATGACGCGCTGCGGCAGCAGATCAGCATGGGAATTCTGAAGCTGTTTTATCTGCTTCCGTATGACACAAAGACCGATTTATGCGCAGTTTGCGGCGCGGATGGAAGTAAGTGGGAAAAACTGAAAAATAAACAGAAACAGGGACAGCAGCCGTTGGTTCGAAAATAGAACCAGCGGCTGCTGTTCCTTGTATCGGTGGGATCAAAGGCTGCGGACAGAAAATCAAAATCATATTATAAGCAGCGGGACAGTGTTCTGGCATAAGCGAGGAAGGCTTCATGGGTTTTCACGCTTCCGTCTGCGGCTGCAGAAGACGGTCTGTCCGTTTTTCAGCAGAACCTCGCCGGTTGCCTGCACGAGTGCAACGTGGAGAAATTGATCAGCAGACCTTTTCCGTTGCGGAAAAAACGGCCGGTTGGGGCAAGACATACCGTCAGGCCGGCAAATGTGCACCGGGTTGAAAAGTCACCCTGAACGGTATGCAGAATCAGCCGGTGCTGACAGGCCTCCACATAGATGAGATCATCCAGCGGAAACCGGATTCGTTCCGAGGCGCCCTGGGTGATGATGACCGGAATTTCGAGAAGAACCGGATCGTTGGAATTCAATGGAAAAAATCAACTCTGAGTACAAAATTACCACCTCCTGAATTACTTACCGTTTGCGTCGATGTGCAGCCGTTCACGTCGAAGCGGTTTGTCCGGCGCAGGAAAACATGATACTGTAACTATGAAATCATTACAGGAACGATCATACGATTACAAACTGTAGTTTAGCACATCCATAGGGATTTCATTCAAGCCGAAAGGCCTCACTTCTGATAAAATCGTTCGACGAACAGTGACGCACCGCGACACCAGAACTCGAAAAAAGATCAAAAAAGTAAACTCCATGTAGAAAAAAAACACAGAAAAGAAAGTGAAAATCGAAAGAAAAGGAGGCATAAGCAGATTGACGATGTGAGATAGATTTGGTATAATTTTCCAAAAATAAATATTACATATAACGTTACTATAGAAAGAAATACAAAGAGTATATGGAGAAGAATATGAGGAAAGAAATGGAAAAAATCAGAGAAAAGGTACATACAACAGCAGATGCAGCATTATTCTTATGTTTTCAGGAGCTGAACGGAAGCCATTCCAAAGGTGTGATCCGCCTGCCGCTTCTGCATTACGATGTTCCGTTTGGGATACGGGGAAATGCTGCTTCGGATGAACCGGATTTATGATTTGCTCGGTATGCCGGATGCGGGAAGCTGTATGCGAAGCCTGCGGGAAGAAGAAAAAAGACGAATGGGAATTTACGGAGGATATGAAAAACCGGCAGGAGACCACGCTTCCGGCCGGAACCGAGCGGATGGTCAGCATTCAGATTCAGTTCCGCCAGCACTGCAGTCTGCAGGGATTTCTGATCTGCGGAAAGCAGAAAGCCGGTTTCCGTTCGGCGCTGGAGCTTTTGTATCTGCTCGAAGACTGTCTGCGGGAGCAGGAAAACAGGATGCCTGAAAACGGGAGAAGATGTCGAATAGAATGAGAGCGGGAGCTATGAAGGAAGAAAAAAAAAGATCAGAAAAAAATTAAAATTGAGGATTTGCTGCCTAGGGATCCGGTCCGCGTCGATCTCGATGCGATTCTCGATTATGTCCAGGGAAAGCGGTTCTTGTGACGGGAGGAGGAGGCTCCATCGGCAGCGAGATCTGCCGACAGTTAGCTGGCCACGGTGTCGGTCATCTGATCATTTTTGATATCTATGAAAACAATGCATACCAGATCCAGAAATCGCTGGAATGGGGAGTTCCCGGAGGCTTCACATGACGGTGCTGATCGGTTCGGTGCAGGATGAACGGCGGCTGCAGTCGATGTTTTCCCGTTACCGGCCGATATCGTCTTTCGCGCAGCGGCACAAGCACGTACCGCTGATGGAGGACAGTCCCAATGAGGCGATCAAAAATAACGTGATCGGAACTTTAAAGACGGCGCGCACGGCAAGCCGGTATCACGTAAAAATTTATTCTGATTTCGACAGACAAGGCGGTCAATCCGACGAACATCATGGGAGCGAGCAAACGGCTCTGCGAGATGGTGATCCAGATGATTGGAAAACACAGCACCACGGAGTTTGCGGCGGTGCGCTTTGGAAATGTACTTGGCAGCAACGGCAGCGTCATTCCGCTGTTCCGCCGCCAGATTGAGCACGGCGGGCCGGTGACGGTGACGCATCCGGACATCATCCGTTATTTTATGACGATACCGGAAGCGGTCAGTCTGGTGCTCGAGGCGGGCGCGTATGCGAAAAACGGCCAGATTTTTGTCCTGAACATGGAGATCCTGTCCGAATTGCGGACCTTGCGAAAAACATGATCCGCCTTTCCGGGTATGAGCCGGGGTAGAAATCGAGATCAAGTACATTGGCCTGCGGCCGGGCGAAAAGCTGTATGAGGAGCTGTTGATGGATGAGGGAGGGATGCAGACGACAGAAAACAGCCGCATTTTTATCGGCCGGCAGATTGCATTTGATGAGACGGTATTCCGAAAACAGATGAAAGAACTCGAGCGGGCGGCGGAAAACGAATGTCTGGACATCTGTGAGATGGTAAAAGAGAATGGTGCCGGAATATCAATACGAAGGGAGAAAAAAGCATGACGGACCTTCATATACATATTCTGCCGGGGGGTTGACGACGGTTCCCCGAATCTGTCCATCCCTTGAGATGGCGGAAATTGCGGCAAAGAGCGGAGTGCGTATCCTTGCTGTGACACCGCATGCAAACCAGACGGGAATCGAGGGCGTGGAGGATGGGTATGTCAATTACGATTCAGAACAGCTTTTGGAGCTGTTTTACCGTCTGGAACAGGAAATCCGGAAGGAACACATCCCGATCAGCACGGTGCGCGGCATGGAAATTATGAGCATCGGGCGCTTAACGAAAAAAAATCAAAAGAGAGAAAAGCTGATACCGCTTCATGAAAGCCGCTATTATCTGATCGAGGTGCCGTTTGACATGGCACCGGACGGGATCAGAAGGCGGCGATGGAATTTCCGGCCATGGGAAGATCCCGGTGCTGGCACATCCGGGCGTATTTCTGCGTGCAGGATTCGCCGGAGCTCTGTATGATTCAGGGAAATGGGCGCAGTTCTGCAGATGAACAAAGGAAGCGTATTTGGAAGATTTGGAAAAAAGCAGAGCGGACAGCACAGTATCTGCTGGAAAACCGTCTGGCAGGCTGTGCGGCAAGCGATGCCCACCGCGCCAATTACCGGACACCGGACATGAGACCGATCCGGGAATTTCTGTCAGAGTGGTACGGTGAATCGTATGCGGAGCTTCTGCTGAAAAGGTAAATCCGAGGAGGAATTCTGGAGAACCGGCCGGTTCTGTATGAGCCGTCTCGGAACGAAAGGCGGAAAAAGACGCTGGTTTGTCTGAAAAACGAAAGGAGACATCAAAGGATATGCACAAAATGAGAGCGGCTGTTCTGATTTTATTTCTTGCCTCATCGCTCGCGTTTGGCGGGGTGCTTGATGCGGCAGCGAACCGGAAAAAAAGACAGGAAAAAGGGCCAGAGATTTCGATGGATAACAGTGAAATTTCGGTCAGTATCCACGCGGATGAGGTGGAGCTTCTGTCCGGCGTGACGGCGTACGATGCGAAGGACGGCGATGTGACGGATTCGCTTGCGGTAGAACATATTTCCAACTTTATCGAAAAAGGGCGGCGGAAAATCAGCATCGTTGCCTTTGATTCGGACAACAATGTCACCCACGCGGAACGGGAAATGGTCTATAACGACTATACATCGCCGGTCTTTTCCACGGATGGGCCGCTCCGGTTCAGTGTGAATGCAGATGACCTGACGGAAGGACTTTCCCGCAGAGGACTGTCTGGACGGAACGATTACGGACCGCATCCGGCTCTCGTATCAGGATGAGATCAGCAGCACGCCCGGGCTGTATCAGGTAACGTATTCTGCTGCCAACCGTGCCGGGGATGTGACGGAGTCTTCCGGTGACGGTGGAACTCTACGATCCGGCCGAGGAGGCGGAAAGCCGCAGATTACGTTAAGCGAATATCTGATCCATCTGGAACTGCAGCAGGCGTTTGATCCGAAGGATTATCTGGAGCAGGTGAATGTGGATCAGATGACGTATGAAAAAAGGAGAGGACGATGAACTTCACGCGGTTTCCGCGGAAGACGAGATCCTTTGGGGAAGAAAAAACTTTCCATAGAGAATCCGGTTGACACCGGAAAGGAAGGTGTCTATGAAGTAACGTATACTGTGACATCGGAGGAGGGACAGACAAGCTCCATCCGCCTGATTGTCTGCGTCAATCAATGAGGAGGTTCCAGATGAGAGAATACGACAGAACAGGAAACGGACAGAACGGAGAAGCAGACTGGGATCTTCGGAGCATTCTGTGTGATATGGCAAAAACTGGTGGATCATCCTTCTGATTGCCTGTTCGGCGGCGATGATAACCTACACGGTGCTGACGGCAGTCCATCGGGATCAGTACACGGTAAAACCACCTTTGCCGTGATGGGGCGCGCGGCGAGAATGCAAATGCAGCATCGAGCCTTTCTGCGACGTATGAGATGACGCAGAAATTTCAGGCGATTCTGGAAAACAATATTTTAAAGAAAAAAGTGATGGAGGAGCTGGGATGCTCATCCTTTCCGGCGGACATAAGAGCGCTTCAATTGTGCCGGAATCAATTTAATGGAGCTTTCCGTGACAGCCGATTCGCCGGAAACAGCCTTTCCGGGTACTGCGGTCGGTGCTGAAGAATTACACAACCATTTCAGATTATATTATTCCCAATGTAGTATTGGAGACTCTGCAGCAGCCGCAGGTTTCCGGCAATCCGTCGAACCGGATTCCGACGGAAAAGTACGCTGCAATGGCATTTCTGGCGGCCGCGCTTGGTACGGCGGCGCTGGTGGGCTTCTTTTTCCTTTCTGCGGGATACCGTCAAAAAATGAAACGGAATTTGGCCGCAAGATTGATGCGGATCTGCTGGGAACCGTGTACCATGAAAAAAGAGGAAAAACAGCTCCATGCTGATCACGAATCCGGCGCGGAGCTTTCCCTATATGGAATCCCTGAAGCGCATTGCTTCCGGGTGCGCGGAAGACTCGACCGGAGAGGGGGAAAAAGTGCTGCTGGTGACCAGTGTGGCGGAAAATGAAGGAAAGTCGACGCTTGCCGCCAATCTGGCGCTTGCCCTTTCAGAGGAACAGAACCGTGTCCTTCTGCTGGACTGTGATTTTCGTCAGCCGGCGCTGTATAAGATTTTTTGAACTTCCGCAAAGGCCGGAAAAAGATTTCGGACAGGTAGCAGTCGGAAAGGAGTCGGCGTCCAGCGTTTTTGCAAAATACAAGGATACGAATGTTTACATGGGCATCTGCCGGGAACGGCTGGAGGAACCGTCGGAAGCAGTCGGTGGTGAAATTTTCCGGCGGATTCTGGATACGTGCCGGACAAACATGGATTATATTATTCTGGATACGCCGCCGATGGGCGCGGCCGCGGATGCGGAGGAGCTTGTGGAGCTGGCTGATGGTGCGGTTCTTGCCGTTCGGCAGGACGGCGTGCTGACACAAGGACATCAACGATGCCATCGACGCGCTGAATCAGAAAGAAGAAAAAGGTCATCGGCTGTGTGTTCGGCAATGTTTATCCGGGATTCGGCGAGCGGATCGGAGGCAGCTATGGTTACGGTTATGGATACGGCGCCTATAGCAGGGGCAGAACGATGAGAGGGGAGCAAAAAAGCATGAACAGAGAAACGTATGAAACCTATTCCGCAGCGGAACCGGAGAAAATAGATCTGATCGCCTTTCTGGCGGGTATTTCAGGCGTTCCAGAAATTTTTTTTTCTTTGGTGTGCTGGCACTTGTAATCCTTGCAGGAGGCGGCTCCTTTCTGACGGCAAAGCTGCGGTATCAGCCGGTCTATGAGGGCATATACCTCGTTCGTGGTCGGATCGAACCGTGCGGTCGGTTATTCTTATTACGATAATGTAACGGCAGAGCAGCTTGGAAAGACCTTTCCGTATCTTGTGACAAGCGGCGTACTGAAGGATGTTGTAGCGCGGGATCTTGGAATCGGGGCGGTGACATCAGAAATTCAGGCGAGCGTGATGGAAAATACCAATCTTTTTACTATCCGTGTGCAGGACGCGTCACCGGAGACGGCGTATCGGGTGATGAAATCCGTTATCACGAATTATCCGGAGGTGGCAGAGTATATCATTGGTGCGACGACACTGACGGTGGTGGATGAAAGCGGTGTTCCGGCAGTGCCGGTTAACAGCCAGGATGCGTTGTGGGCCGGCACGTATGGTGCAGCAGCAGGACTTTGCAGCGGCCTTCCTGCTGCTGTTCCTCTATGTGAGAACAAGAAAAAAACCATCCATTGGGCGGATGATATTAAGAAGCTGACGAATGCGGCATTCCTTGGAAAATCTGCCGCAGGCGAAGATCAAAAAAGAAGCAGCGTAAAGGAACAGACCATTACCATCTGCAATCCAAAAGTGCCGGATGCCTTCAAAGAGGCGGTGCAGCTGATCCGGACAAGGACGAAGGACAGAATAATTGGAAAAAGTGACTGTCCGGTCCTTCTTGTGACGAGTGCCGTGCCGGGGGAGGGAAAGACGACGGTTGCCGTGAACCTGGCGGAGGCGTTCGCGAAGAAATACCGCGTAGTACTACTGGACGGAGATCTGCGGAATCCTTCGGTGATGAAGTGTATGGGACTGATCGGACGGAAAGAGCGTGGAATTGCTGCCGTGCTGAAGGGACAGATGGATTGGGAGGAGGCACTTACCGACTGCCGGGATCTGACGCTGAAAATCCTGCCGGGAGCAGGAAGCACGCAGAATCCTGCAGGGCTGCTGCGCTCGGTACGGATGAAGACCATGATCGAAAGCCTGAAGAAAGAAGAGCCGATCTTCTGATCATCGACACGCCGCCGTGCAGTGCTTTCGGATGCGGCACTGTTCGGCGGAATTGCTGACGGAGCAGTTCTCGTGGTACATCAGGGAACAACGAAAGACCGGGAAGTCCGGCGCGCGCTGGAATTTTTCGAGGATTCGCAGATTCCGGTCTGCGGCTATGTGCTGAACGGCGTGCAGGAGGGCACGACGGGCTACGGATACAGCAGCTATGGCAGCTGGGTATGGAAAATATGGTTACGGTTACGGAAAGTACGGCTATGGGAAAGAGAAGGAACGCCGGAACAGTGACCGGACAGCAAGGGAGCAGGGAGGAAAAGCATGAGGGAGAAGAAAAAAGGAGTTTATCAAAAGTATCTGAAAAATCTGTTGGACCGTCTGCTGGCGCTTGTGGGAACGGCAGCATTATCGTGGCTGCTGCTGGGAGTCGGCATTGCAGTCCGCCTGGATTCTCCGGGACCGGTGCTGTTCCGGCAGAAGCGGGTGGGCCGGAACGGGCAGTATTTTTACATATACAAGTTCCGCACGATGCGTATCGACACGCCGCATGATATGCCGACGCATCTGCTGAACCATCCCGATCTCTTTATCACAAAGAGTCGGACGCTTTCTCAGGAAAACATCCCTCGATGAGCTGCCGCAGCTCTTCAATATTTTAAAAGGCGACATGGCGCTCGTCGGTCCGCGTCCGCGCTCTGGAATCAGGAGGATCTGATCTTTGAGCGGGAGCGGTACGGCGCAAACAGTGTCCGTCCGGGCCTCACCGGCTGGGCACAGATCCATGGGCGGGATGAACTTCCGATCCGGGAAAAAGCGGAACTGGACGGATATTATGTGCATCACATTGCATTAGGAATGGATCTCGAATGCCTCTGTAAGACAGCCGGCGCGGTACTGCGGCAGGATGGAATTCATGAGGAATGATGGAAAACAGATGGCAGTAAATGGGGAAGAGAGAAGAAAAAGTAAAAAAGCAGAGTGGATGCTGTCGAAAACGAAAGAAAATTACTGGAAAATAATGAGAAAAAGTAATTGCATATTAATGGGGAAATGATATAATTTATAAAAGAAATAATGAAATAAGTAATTAAATGATGCGGGATATTACATGAAACAGGGAAAGAGCAATGAAAAAACGACTTCTGATTGTAACAAACCATTCGTATATGTTCTGGCAGTTTCGAAGAGAACTGGCGGAAGCATTGCAGAAAGAGTATGAAGTGATTCTGGCGATGCCATTTGTAGGGGCATGAAGAAGATTTCCAGAACATGGGAATCCAGTGCATTCCAATATCCATGAACCGCCGTGGGTGAATCCATTTACGGAAGCAAAGCTGCTATGGGATTATGAGCGTCTGCTGAAAAAAAGTGAAAACCAGATCTTATACTCACCTATTCCATAAAACCGAATATCTATATAGGCCTGCTCAGCGGCCGAAAGCAAATTCCCGTATTATGCCAATGTACAGGGGTTAGGAACAGCATTTCAAAACCAGTCTTAACTGGGCTTGTTACAATTTTATATCGAAAAAGCGTTCCAAAAGTGAAATACGTCTTTTTGAAAACAAAGAAAATGCCAGTGAATTTTGTAAAAGAAAAATCATATCCGCCGATCGCCAGATCGTCCTGGCCAGGGCAGGAATTAATCTGGAAAGATACAAAATGCAGCCGTATCCGAAGCACACACGAATCCATTCCTGTATCTTGGACGAATTATGAAAAGAAAAAAGGAATCGACGAACTGTTTTATGCCGTCCGGCATCTGAAAAAAAAACGAAAACTTTGTCCTTGATCTGGTTGGTTTTTTGAAGATGAATACAAAAAGAGCAGGTAAAAGAACTGGAAAAAAAAACACAGCATCGCCCATTTCTACGGCTTTCAGTCGGATCCACGTCCGTTTTACATAGAAGCAGACTGCGTAGTGCTCCCTAGTTACCATGAAGGAATGAGCAATGTCATTTTAGAAGCCGCCGCCACAGGCCGCCCAGTCATCACAAGCAATATTCCGGGGTGCAGGGAGCGTAGAAAATGGGAAAAAGCGGTCTGCTGGTTGAGGTAAAAATAAAGAGATGCTGTATGACGCAATGAAAGAGATGCTGCATTGCAGCAGAGAAGAACGAGAGCAGATGGGACAGGCGGGGAGAGAGAAGATGGAGAGAGTTTCGGAAAGAAGTTGTGGTGGAGAAAACAGTGCAGAGTCTGCGAGAGGATGAAAAAGAGACTTTTTAGTAAAAAACAAAAGGAGAGATGTGAAAGATGTCCATAACGAACTATTGGTTTCAATTAATTTGGATTTTGACAGCAGGGATAATTCTGACAAGATTTCGCCGAAAAAAGCAGGAGATCGTTATGGGAAGGATCGAAGAAAGATGGCAGATGGCACCGGCGGTGCTGCTGGTGATTCCGTACATAATAGCAGCAGCATTACGATCTGATAATTTTGGAGACACCTATGCATACCGGAGAGTTTTTCAGCGAAGCACCGAATAGGATAGCTGAGCTCCCATTCTATCTTCAGGGAATAAAAAAGATAAAGGTTTTCCGTTTTCATGGTGGTTTTAAAAAGCTTTATTGGAAATTCATCTGTTTTTGTTTTTTCTGATCATAGCTGCAATACAAATGTTATGCATGGCATTTATCTACCGGAAATATAGTGAAAACTATTGGATGAGTATATTTATTTTTTGTTGCAGGAACGGATTACATGTCCCGGTGTCAGAATGGTATTCGCCAGTTTTTAAATTACAATTATTATGGCGGGATTTTTTTTTACTGCTTCTGAAAAAGAAAATATGTACCCACTGACAGTAATTATCCTGTTAGGGGCAACGTTCCATGCGTCAGCCGCTTCTTATGGTACCGATTATCTTTATTGTGCAGGGAAAGCATGGAATAAAAAGAGTGTGCTGTGTATTTTTAGGATGCATTTTAATACTGATATTTGTAAACAGGTTTACAGATGGGATGAACGATGCGCTGTCAAATACACAGTATTCTAATATGGTAACGGACTGGAAAGAGTGGGAGGATAATGGAATAATCAATCAGAGTATTCGTCTATTCTATTCCTATGATTTTTCTGTGTTTGGACGCAGGCAGATCAAAAAAGCGGATAACCCGGTAATTAACATTATGACAAACTTCTCAAAATCCTAACAAGTGGAATTGCAGTTGTATCGATGAAAACTTCCGGTATATTCATAGGACGGCTGATTTCCTATGGATCTGTGTATTCTGCGTCCATTTTGCTTCCCCTGGGAAATGGAAAATATTTTTACAGAATTCGGCGAAAATTATAAAAAAGTGCTGCTGTTTTTGGGATATATTGGATTCTTTTTATTATCAGATGCATTTTATATGGGGCTTATATGAAAAAATCAGAGATCAGTGTAATTATGGAATGTATAACTGTGCGGATACGCTGTCAGAAGCAATTGAGTCGATTTTAAACCAACAATGAAAGAATGGGGAGTTGATTATGTGCGATGATGGATCATCCGATGCAACGTACGAAGTGGCAGAGACATATGAAAAGATATCCGGAAAAAATGATCTTACTGAGAAACAGAAAACAGGGGACTTAATTATACTTTTGAACCGATGTCCTGAAAGCGGCCAAAGGAAAGTACGTTACAGAATGGATGGGGATGATATCTGTCTGCCGGAACGATTTGCGGCTGAATATGAAACATTGGAAACAGAAAACAATTTCAATCGTAAGCACAGATAGCAGGATATTTTGATCAAACAGGAATATGGGGAAAGATAAGTCATCCGGAATATCCAAAGAAAAAAGGATTTTCAGTATGGATCTCCGTTTTTGCCATGCACCATGTATGGTAAGAAAAACATACGATGCAGTGGCTGGATACACAGAGAAAAAAAAAGTATTTTTACGAGGTAGAAGATTATCATTTATGGATAAAAATGTATGAGGGCGGGATACAGAGGTAAAAATATTCAAAACAGCTTTATCTCATGCGGGATGACAGAGCAGCATATAAGAGAGAAAGCTTCGATACAAGAATAAATGAGGCCTACGTAAAAGGAATAGCGGTCGAAAACTGGGGCTGCCGATAAGCGGATACCTATATACGATGCGGCCAATTCTTGTGGGAATTTTGCCAGAGAAAGTCTATGACTATTTTCATAAAAGAAAATTAGAAAGCAATGCAAGAATGATAGCCAGTGAATAAAAGATGTGATAGAAAGGGATGGATACATGATACCGAAGAAAATACATTATTGTTGGTTTGGGGAAAGGGAAGAAATCCCGATTAGCTTTAAAGTGCATAGAAAGCTGGCATCAGTATTGCCCGGACTATGAAATGATCGAATGGAATGAAGAAAATTTTGACATAGACATGAATGGATATACACGAATGTGCTATGCGGAAAAAAAAGTATGCATATTTAAGCGATTATGTCAGACTTTGGGCGGTGGAAAAGTATGGAGGATCTATTTGGATACAGACGTGGAAGCGATTCGGCCACTGGAAAAGCTATTGCAGGAAGATGCATATTTCGGATTTGAAAATAAGCGGTATGTAAATACGGGACTGGGATTTGGGTCCATTGCGCATGGAACAGTAATTCAGGCGATGCTGAAAGAATATGATGCACTGTTGGATGGAAAGAATGGAGTAAGAATGTGTCCGGAACTGAATACAAAAGCATTGACAGCATTAGGCTTAAAACAGAATGGGCAGAAATAAAAAGTATGGGAAGCGGCAGTGTATCCGGTGAATGTTTGAATCCATATGACAGTGCAACGGGAAAGCTGGAAAAAACAGCAGATACGGTTTCTATTCACTGGTATGCGGCAACCTGGATGAACAAGACACAAAAATTACGAGGGAAGATAACAAGACCGATTCATAGGATTTGGGGGAGTAGATGTATTTAAGAGGTTTCGAATATGAAGAGAACAATGTTA
>VOFI01002500.1_pt1 | contig 22586 bp, 33 predicted proteins | sample 5384131 | NCBI WGS metagenome assembly VOFI01 (sample SAMN12384728, study PRJNA508395) | human gut metagenome | isolation source: healthy gut H | host: Homo sapiens | reverse complement strand
GATAAGGAATATTTTGTAGTAGAATACTATCAAAAACAAGATGCAACCCACAATACAGGACGTGATAATGGACTCATCGTTTATCGTGTTAACAGTACATTGTATACCAATATGGGAGGAACAACCGATGGTCTTGGAGATTTTCTCTATGTTTTCCGTCCGGAAGAAACTTCCCTGGCGCAGCAGCCGGTAATTTAAAGGATGCAGTAATACTGCCAACAGTAGGCAATACATATGGTAAAACAATAGATGAAACCGGAGATACCTGGGATAAAGATACGCTGTATTACAGCAATGGGAAGAATAGTGGTATTAAACTGGAAGTAACCGCATCTGATGCGGACTCGATTACATTAAATGTTACTGTTCCTCAAGTGCAGGGAAGCGGAACAAAAGATGATCCATTTTTGGTTTCTTCTGTAGATGATTGGAACTTGTTGGTACGTGATAACAAATATATTAAAATTATGAAGGATATAGATTTTAATCATACAGCTATCACACCGATTGATAATTTTTCAGGACACATTGACGGCAATGGAAAAACATTGTCCAATATGACTGTAAACGGTTCCGGAATATTTGAAAGTATTTCAGGCGGCTCCGTTAAAAATATGACCTTAGCGAATGTAAATGTAACCGGCTCTGAGAGAGAGGACACGCCGGTGGTTTTGCAGGAGTAATCTCAGGCGGAAACATTGAAAATGTCGTACTGACATCAGGAACAGTGACAGGAGGAAACGGAGCCAACGGTGTTGGTGGATTTGTAGGCTATTTGGCAGAAGGCGCGTCTATTAAAAAATAGTTTTCCAGTCTGACAGTCTCCGTGGACAAAACGTTGGTGGATTTATTGGTTTGACTACGGGTGGCAAAGTGGAAAACAGTTTTGCAAATGGACAAGTACAAAAAACTGAAAACAGTAACTCAGGTGGTTTTTTGGTTCATTATTTGTTGGAAGTCCTGCCCCAACATTTACTGATTGTGCATATGATATGAGAGCAACAGGACAGAATACAGCTGACAATCAAGGTGATATTGCAGGTATTACAGGATATCAGTCACCTGAAACGATTACTTTAGATATTGGAGGAATCAATGAGACTGATATTGATGTTGTTACAAAACCAATGTTGCAATCTATAAATTCAAATATTAGGCTAGGCAGTACAGCAATTGCAAATTTTAATCATGCGACCCAGAAACTCTATGGGGTAAGTGAAGGAAATACAACGTTATATGTCGATGTTATCATTGGTACGAATCAAATGCCTTTGACTACACAAGTTCAGGTGACCAATACGGGCACTCCCACAAATCCCATTACAAGTGTATCAGTAACGCCCAACACATTGCAGTTGGAAAAGGGAAACATTTCTATATTAACAGCAAGGATTACGCCTGCAGATACAACAGATAGTAAAACAATTGTATGGAGCAGCGATAATGAAGCGGTGGCAGATGTGGATGTAAATGGACAGGTAACTGCCAAAATGTGGGAACAGCAACCATAACTGCAACTACCAGTAATGGCTTAAAGAGTACATGCATGGTAACAGTTACAGAAAAAGTCTGTTGCTCAATCTGTCATCGGACGGCTATTACGAGATACGTTCTGCAGTAAGCGGAAAGAACCTGAAGTGTACGGAGTAAAGTACACTGGGCGGGCAAAAATCACCCAGTGGTACGCTACAGGAGGAAAGAACCAGAAATGGAAAGTAGAAAACCAGGCAGACGGAAGTGTCCGCATTACGAATGTAAACTCAGGCTTGGTATTGGACTATAACGGAAGCGTAAACGCGTATGAACAATGGGACTGGCATGGAGGTTCCAATCAAAGATGGGAAATTTCCAAAACAAGTACCGAGGGAAATTACTGCATCAGAAATCAGTCCAACGGCTATGCAATGGATGTATTGTATGGAACCATGGAAGATGGTCAGCATGTGGTAAGTTATGAGTACAACGGAGGAGTTAATCAGCAATGGCAGTTTATTAAAACTGATTGTAACGCGACACAGGTAGTACCCGATGGGTACTATGAAATAAAATCAGCAGTAAGCGGAAAGGACTTGAAGTCTACGGAGCAAGCTTACTTAGCGGAGGAAAAGTGACCCAGTGGGATGCTACAGGAGGCAACAATCAAAAAATGGAAACTGGAGAATCAAAGTGACGGAACCATACGCTTGACGAATGTGAATTCAGGTTTGGTGCTGGATTACAACGCAAGCACAAACAGCTACGAGCAATGGGATTGGCATGGAGACTCAAACCAAAGATGGCAGATATCCAAGTCGCAAGCCGGAAATTACTATATCAGAAATATGTCCAACAACCACGCAATGGACGTATTATATGGCAGTATGAATAACGGTCAGTACGTTGTGGACTATGAGTATAACGGAGGAATCAATCAGCAATGGCAGTTGGTACCTACTAAAATAGAACAGGTAATGCCGGACGGCTATTATGAGATACGTTCCGCAGTAAGCGGAAAGAACCTGGAAGTGTACGGAGGTACGCAGGGCGGAGCAAAAATTACTCAGTGGGATGCTACAGGGGCAACAATCAAAAGTGGAAACTGGAGAATCAAAGTGACGGAACCATACGCTTGACGAATGTGAATTCAGGTTTGGTGCTGGATTACAACGCAAGCACAAACAGCTACGAGCAATGGGATTGGCATGGAGGCTCAAACCAAAGATGGCAGATATCCAAGTCGCAAGCCGGAAATTACTATATCAGAAATATGTCCAACAACCACGCAATGGATGTGTTGTATGGTAATACGGGTAACGGCCAGTATGTTGTGGACTATGAGTATAACGGAGGAATCAACCAACAATGGCAGTTGATACCGGCGTAATTTGTTTGAGTGAATAGCAGGTTGATTTCTAAATATTCAAAATGAATATGATTCTAAGGAATAAACACAGTTTGCTTATATTATAGTAAAAGGATTTCGATGCAAATGTATCGAAATCTTTTTTTATTTTTTCATATTTTATCATGACAATTAATATGAAAAACGTTTGAATGTATACGGCCGGTTTATTAGAGGTTTAATCTGAGTATATTATTAATGGGAAATCGTATTGGTTATAAAGTGCAAAGTCAGATAATTTTTAAGTTATAGCAACCCTATAACAGTGGAAAAACAAATATAGAAAGGAATATATTTCCATATTTAAAATTTTGGTGGTTAAGAAAACGTTTTAACATTTATACGGTAGAAATTGCGAAGCAATTTTTTTATGTTATAACAACCCCATAACAGTGACAAAATTAAAAATTTTGACTGCCATGAGAACGTTTTAGCTTTTATCGGTAAAAAATTGCAAAGCAATTTTTTAATGCTATAATAATTCAGATAAACTGTTATTAGAATTTATGTATTAACAAGGAGAGAATTATATGGCTGCGAATATTCAAGCACCAAAAGGAACCAAAGATATTTTGCCAAAAAACAGTGGTACGTGGCAGCTGGTAGAAGATGTCATGCGTGATGAGGCGTCTATTCATGGCTTTGAGGAAATTCGCACTCCTGTATTTGAACGTACGGAACTTTTTGAGCGTTCTGTTGGAGATACAACGGACGTTGTTCAGAAAGAGATGTATACTTTCTTGGACAAGGGCAATCGTTCCATCAGTCTCCGCCCGGAAGGAACTGCAGGAGTGGTACGTGCTTTGCTGGAACATGCGTTGATTAACGAAGGTGTTCCTCAAAAATTTTATTATTTAATTTCTTGTTATCGCTACGAAAATACACAAGAAGGCAGACAACGTGAATTTCACCAATTTGGTTGTGAAGCATTCGGCGCTGCAGCTCCTGTGGCAGATGCTGAATTAATCGCTTTGGCGCATGGTATTTTTGAACGTTTGGGTATTCGGAATCTTTCCTTGGAGATTAATTCCATTGGCTGTCCGGATTGCCGTGCAAAATATCATGCAGCTTTCAAAAGCGTTTTTGGAGGCTTCAAAGTCAGAGTTATGTAATACTTGCTTAGAACGTCTGGATAAAAATCCAATGCGTATCTTAGATTGTAAAACACCATCATGCGGAGAAATTACCAAAAATGCTCCTGTTATGAAGGATTATCTGTGTCAGGAATGTGCGGAGCACTTTGCAGCAGTACAAGAATATTTGGATGCAGCAGAAATTGAATATACGGTAAATCCACGTATTGTCCGTGGCTTGATTACTACACACGCACTGTTTTTGAATTTATTTCCAACGATTTAGGTGCGCAGAGCACAGTGTGCGGCGGCGGTCGTTATGATGGTTTGGTAAAGCAAATGGGGGCGCAAACACCGGCATTAGGCTTTGCTATGGGTATGGAACGTTTGTTGCTGATTATGCAGGCGCAAGGAATTCAACTTCCTGAGTCTCCTGTTTGTGAATTATATATTGCTCCTTTGGGGAAACAAGCGCAAATAAAGGCTTTTGCTTTTACAAATATGCTGCATCAAGCTTCTATAAAGGCAGAATGTGATATGTGCGACCGAAGTTTAAAAGCACAGATGAAATATGCGGATAAAATTGGTGCTCTGTTTACGTTGGTTTTAGGTGATGATGAACTGAAGCATAATCAAGCTGAGTTAAAAAATATGAAAACGGGAGAAAAGACGCCTATTTCTTTGGGAGATACCTTTTTAACCGAGTTTGTTGCCGCCGCAACGCAGGCAGAGGATATGATATCCTTCAATATGGATGAATTGTCCATTGATTTAGAAAGTTTTAAACAATTTGAGAAAGAATAGTGGAAAATCGGAGGCTAATTTATGGCAGAGTTTATGACAGGTTTCACGCGTACCCATTATTGTGGAGAATTGCGTTTGTCAGATGTGGGAAAAGAAGTAACCGTGTGCGGTTGGGTACAGCGTCAACGTGATTTGGGACAACTGATTTTTATAGATTTGAGAGACAGAACCGGTATCTTACAGCTTGCATTTGATGACAGCACTGACCGTACTATTTTTGAGAAAGCGTTTACAGCTCGTGCAGAATTTGTATTGGCAGCAAAAGGAATTGTAAAAGAGCGTTCTGCAAAGAATATGGAACTGCCTACAGGTGAAGTAGAAATTGCTGTTACGGAATTACGTGTTTTGGCAAAAAGTGAAACACCGCCGTTTGAAATTGTAGAAAATTCCAATGTAAAAGAAGAACTTCGTCTAAAACATCGTTACTTGATTTGCGCCGTCCTGATGTTCAGGAAAAAATTATTGGTCGTCATAAAATTGTGAAAGTAGCACGTGACTACTTTGATGAAAACGGTTTTATCGAGATAGAGACACCGAATCTAATAAAAATCTACACCGGAAGGTGCAAGAGATTATTTGGTTCCCTCTCGTGTTTTCCCGGGAAATTTTTTTTGCACTGCCGCAGTCTCCCCAGTTATATAAACAATTGCTGATGCTTTCAGGATTTGACCGTTATATGCAGGTTGCCCGTTGTTTTCGTGACGAAGATTTACGTGCAGATCGTCAGCCGGAATTTACACAGATTGACTTGGAAATGTCATTTGTAGATGAAGATACCGTTATGGCAATCGGTGAGGGATTTATCAAAGAGGTATATCAAAAGGTACTGAACATTGATATTCCTCCTCCATTTCGTCGAATGACATGGCATGAAGCAATGGAACGATTTGGTTCTGATAAACCTGACCTTCGTTTTGGCTTGGAACTGGTAGATTTAAGCAAGGCTTTGGAAGGAACAGAGTTTAGAGTATTTGGTGGAGCGCTTTCCGCAGGCGGCAGCGTGCGAGGAATTAATTTAAAGGGACATGCCGACCAATTAAGTCGAAAAAGAAATTGATAAATTGACCGAATGGATTAAAGCATACGGTGCCATGGGTCTTGCTTGGACAAGACTAACGGAGCAAGGAGAAACTTCCAGCTACGAGAAATTCTTAGCTCCGGATGAGGTAACTGCTGTCCGTGATGCATTGGGAGCGGAAACGGGAGATGTGCTGTTATTGGTAGCAAGTCCAAAATCCAAAGTTGTGTTTGATTCCTTGGGAGCATTGCGCTGTGAGCTTGCAGCACGTTTTGATTTGATTGATACTTCAGCACCAAATCTTCTTTGGGTAACAGATTTTCCTCTATTTGAGTTTGATGAAGAAGAAAATCGTTATGTTGCAATGCACCATCCATTTACGGCGCCAAAAGAAGATGGATTAGAAATGTTGGAAACTGACCCAAGTAAAGTATGTGCAAGAGCATACGATATGGTTCTAAACGGCAATGAAGTAGGCGGCGGTTCTATTCGTATCAGCAATCCGGAGTTGCAGCAGCGTATGTTCAAAGCATTGGGCTTTACGGAACAAGATGCACAGGAACGTTTCGGATTTTTGATTGATGCTTTCCGTTATGGCGCACCTCCTCACGGTGGTATGGCATTTGGTCTTGACCGTTTGGTAATGCTGATGCTTGGCGGAGAAAGCATTCGCGATGTAATTGCATTCCCAAAAGTCGCAAATTCCAGTGAATTGATGACCAGTTCTCCTTCCACTGTAGATGAAAAGCAATTGGTTGAGTTAGGAATTGCAGTTTGTAAACAAGAGCAGAGTGGGGAAACCATAGATTAAATAAAAAATACCTTCCATATTTATATGGAGGGTATTTTTCATTTTTCTGTATTGTGATAGATAAAGTTATGATACAATAAAAGAAAACAGGAGGGATTTCATGATTACAATAGAGACTTTAAAACAGGAAGATATGCCGCAGCTAATTGAACTTTACAAAGAACTGGTACCACCTCATATAGAGTTTAATGCTTCTCTGGAGCGTTGTTTAAAAACATACGAAACAATGGAGAAAGATGACCGCAGTTTTTTTGGCAGTAGCAAAAAGAAAAGGGAGAAATCGTAGGCTCTGCATTAGGAATTTGTTGCCAGTGTTTGGTAAATCCGTTTTTGGTGGTAGAAGATGTCATTGTACGAAGTGATCAGCGGGGAAAAGGCGTTGGAAGAATGCTGATGGAAGCTCGATCAATTTGCGCAGGAAAAGGGCTGCGCTTATTCGTTTTGGTATCTTCAGACTTTAGAACCGGCGCACATAGTTTTTTTATGAGAGTATGGGTTATACAGATGGTGTAGTAGGGTTTCGCAAGATATATAATAAATAAAGATAAAAGCTTTTCAATAAAAATTTTTAAGTTTCATGGTGTCTTAACATACTGTATTTATTATATTTTTTTCAAGATTGTAACCATAGAAGTTATATAAATCTATTACTTTCCAAACTGCAATATATAGAGAAAAACATACCATTCAAGCGATAAAAGATACTTATGAATCATTGTTTCAGAAAAAATTTTTACAGACAACATTCTGTTTGTTAGGAATAGTTTGTTTTCCAGCGGTTTGGTGATAGTGTAGGAAGGAGAAGCCAAAGTATGTGGATTCTATTCGCATTTGGTTCTGCTTTATTTGCAGGGATTACTTCAGTTTTGGCAAAGTGTGGAATTCAAAAAACGGATTCAACTGTAGCAACAGCAATTCGTACGATGGTTGTCCTTATATTTTCTTGGATTATGGTATTTATCATAGGCTCACAATCGCAAATTACAATGATTGACTATAAAATATGGATTTTTTAGTTTTATCAGGATTAGCAACCGGCGCGTCGTGGCTATGTTATTTTAAAGCATTGCAGCTTGGTAATATTAATAAAGTTGTTCCTATTGATAAATCCAGCATCATTCTTACTATGTTATTGGCATTCATTTTTTGCAGGAAAAAAAATCAATTTGTGGGGTATGATTGGTATTGTTTTAATAACGGTCGGTACTTTTATGATGATAGAAAAAAAAGGACATAAAAGAAGAACAGAATGTTAAAGGAAATCGTTGGTTGCTATATGCAATCGGATCCGCTGTATTTGCAAGCTTTACTTCCATTCTTGGAAAAATTGGTATTTCCGAGTAGAATCCAATTTAGGCACTGCGATTAGAACGGGTGTCGTATTAATCATGGCATGGATTATGGTAATGATTACGGGAAAAATGCACACAATAAAAGAGACATCAAAAAAAGAACTGGCATTTATTGTTCTTTCAGGGCTGGCCACCGGCAGTTCTTGGCTTTGTTATTATAAAGCTTTGCAAGATGGACCAGCAAGTGTTGTAGTCCCTATTGATAAAGCTGAGTATTCTTGTAACGGTTATATTTTCTTATGTAATATTTCACGAAAAACTTTCGTTAAAAAGCAGGTACTGGACTTTTTTTCATTGTGATAGGTACGCTGGTTATGTTAATTCCATAAAACTCTGATATAGCGAGGCATGATACTGGTATCAGAGTTAAAGATTTTATGAACTATCAAAGAGAGTAAATAAAAGGTTTCGTTATTTTATAGGCTCCTATTTTTTATCAGAGAAGCAAAATATATTGTTTATCTGTTTCCCAAAATGATATTCTTTTCAATTACCTAAAACATTTTTAGAAGAGTAAGGGGAGCAAACAAGAAAAAAATTATGAAGATTTAAGAAATAATGAAAGAGCTGGTTTTAAATTTTTTTGTTTGAAGGGACAGAAAATCTAGGTACATTTCTCCATAAAAGTTTTACATATAGTTTATTTTGATATCATTCGGAATACCATAATTTCTGAGCAAGTTTTTTGCACCGTCAGTTCCGATTGCGGCATCACGGTCCATAACAAAAAAATATAATCAGGGTTTTCTCTACAATATATTCAAAAGCTTTCGTTGCCGTTGTAGAAGTTTGATTTTCTACTCCAACGTTATTGAATCAATTTCACGGCCGATAATGAAGCAGCTTGACAGAAATCTTTCCTAATACATTTCGAAGCTTCCTTGTACACATACCTACAATGAGGGGCAACGGTATTTAAAATCAAAATAAAGCCATTTTCTACTTTTTCACCAAACATAGGGGCAACGATTTTGTTTTTCTTTTACCACACCTGCTTTAGAATCTGTTGCCAGATATACCACAGGAGCAATTTCACTTAAAGCATCATAAGATTTGGACAGTCGGCCACCGATAAAAATAACGTCCGGCTCACAAGCCATTACAGCTTCCATATCGGCTTCTTTAATGGTTCCCAAATTTGTAACTTCTGCGTTGGTTACATAGCTCTGCAAGTAATCCAGTGAAGTATTGGCAGAACCTACTACACGGTCACCAACTCCCAAAGCATCCAAAATATCTAAAAGATGCCATATCCAAAATTGCAATGCGCTGCGGATTATATGGAACTACTAAATCAACTTCCTCGCCGTTTGCGTTCAAACTTTTAATGGTCACTGTTTCAGGCTGACTGCTTTGATTGGAACCAGCAGTTTCTGAAGAACTTGAGGTACTGCTGGAACAAGCTACTAAGCTCATTGCCATGACTACTGCAATTGCAAGAGCAAAAATTTTTTCATATGTCTCATGTTCATACTCCTTTTTTATATAGTTATTCATATATTTAATAATAAATGGATAAAGGTTTTCCCTCTATTTCCAGGATTTCAAAATCTACTTTGTATATCTCTGACAATGTTTCCTTTGTCATCACCTCCTTTACAGTTCCAAATTTGGCTACTTTTCCATCTACAAACGCGCAGATATAGTCTGAATAAAATGCAGCGTAGTTGATTTCATGCAGTACCAATATGATGGTTTTTTCCAATTCGTCACAAAGACGACGTACAATTTTCATCATGTTGGTTGCATGGTAAATATCCAGATTATTGGTGGGTTCATCAAGTAAAATATAATCTGTATCCTGCGCAATTACCATTGCAATTAATGCACGCTGACGCTGTCCACCGGATAATTCATCAATGAATCTGTCTCGAAACGCTTCAAGTTCCATATAAGCAATGGCTTGCTCAATGATTTCTTCATCTTCTTTGGTAGTTCTGTTTCCCGAGTAAGGAAAACGTCCAAAGGCTACCAATTCCCGAACGGTTAATTTCATTTGTATGTTGTTGCTTTGAGTTAAAATTGCCAGACGCTTTGAAAGTTCTTTACTTTTCCATTTTTCAAGCTCTGTACCGTCAAAAAGAGACCAACCCGCTGTCTTTGGCAATTAATCGCGATATAATTCCCATAACTGTAGATTTACCCGCACCGTTGGGACCAATGAAAGAAATTACTTTTCCCTTTGGAATTTCCAAGTTTACCGCATCTACAACCGGTTTACCATTATATTTTTTTGTTACATCTTTTATTTGCATTATCATACACTCCTTCTCGTTAACAGAAGATACAGGAAGTAAATGCCTCCTCCTACTGTTATAAAGACACTGATGGGAACTGAATACGTGGAAACCTGTTCTACAATCAATTGTCCTCCAACAAGTACAATGATTCCAAATAAAGCAGAACCCAACATTAAGAAGCTGTGTTTATATGTTTTTAACAACTGTCTTGAAAGGTTGGCAAGAATCAATCCAAGGAAAGAAATTGGTCCTACCATGGCAGTAGCAACAGCAATAAATAAGGTAACGCCTAAAAGAAGACGACGTACACTTCTGTCATAATTTACACCAAGGTTAATTGCCTGATTTTTCCCCCAAGGTAAGAACATTTAAAACAGATAAATCCTTTCCTAAAAAAGCAATGACTACGCCTAATACAATCACTGAAAAATAATAATTTCTGTGTTAATATTGCTGAAACTGGCTACAAGTGTATTTAATAAATTATCATATTCATTTGGGTCCATTACTCTTGTCAAGGTTGTTTGAATACTGGAAAATAAAGAAGTAAGTACAGTGCCTATCAGCAATACATACAATACATTGTGCTTTGTCTTTTTAAAAAAGTAACTATATATTAATGTTGCGGTTACACCCATAATGATTAAGTCCGCGGCAAACGAAAGGTTGGCATTTGCCGCAAGGATGCTGCTAGACCCGGCGAAAAAAGACGACAGCAGTATGAATTAAGGTATACAGGGAGTTCATCCCCAGCAAACAAGGGGTTACAATACGATTGTTAATTACAGATTGGAAAACAATAGAGGCGCCTCCAATGGCAAAAGCAGTAAGTATCATAACAATTAGTTTAGGTGTGCGAATTTTCATTGCATATAAAAACAGTTTTTCATTGGCAAAGTTCACATCTGTCAGCATATAAGCAGTGGCTGCGGCAAGGGCTAATACTGATAAAATGATAATTTTTGTTAGGTTTGAACGGAATACGGCTTGATTCATGTTTGGCTACCTCCATCCAAGTGGGAGCTGGAATTGCCGCAGCTTGTGGTTCCGAACCTGTAAGTCTGATTGCTTTTCTCCCATTTTTTAAACGATATAACAATAAACCGATGAAAAGGATACTTCCCAAAATACCTACAATCAATTCAATCGGCAATTCATACGGAGCAATTACCACTCTGCCTATCATATCGCAGACCAGTACAAATATTGCTCCAAACAAGGCGGTATCTACTAAGGTACCGCGTATTTTATCACCTTTAAACATGGCTACCACATTTGGCACAATTAGGCCGATATATGAAATAGACCCTACCACCACCACTACAGATGCGGTAATTACGGCGGCAATGGTAAGCCCTATAAATAAAATCAGATTATAATTTACGCCTAAGTTTTTTAGAAAAATCTTTCCTAGGCCAACAATATTAAAATGATTGGCAAAAATAAATGCAATGATTACAAGCGGCACAACCAAATAAACAATTTCGTATCTCCTTTTTTTCACAAGAGAAAAATGACCCACTAACCAAGAGGATAATGCCTGTGTCATTTCAAATTTATAGGCTAAAAAGTTGGTAACGCCGCCAATAACGTTGCCGAACATAATACCAACCAGAGGAACCATAACAACGTCTTTAAATTTTACTCTTTGAATAAACCACACAAATAGCCATGTACCAAGAATCGCTGTGGCAAATGCAAATAAAGCTCGTCCCCATAAAGTAGCTCCTGGCATAAACAATAGTGCCAACAAAATACCAAATTGGGCAGATGAAATGGTTGCTCCCGTGGTAGGAGAAACAAATTTATTCATGCAAAGCTGCTGCATAATCAAACCGGCAACACTCATGCCCACGCCGGTACATAAGATTGCCAATAGTCGAGGTAACCTAGAAACAATGAAAATTTCCACTGTTTTGCATCACCGGAGAATAGAGAAGATAAATTGATATCAATCACGCCTACAAAAAGGGAAAGAACAGCCAAAAAAGGAATAAGGTGACGGCTAAAATAATGGTTAAGAGTCTGCCTTTCATGATTACCCCCAAAATCGTTAGTGTGTGCTAACTCTTCTATATATGTATCCTACTTTTTTTTCGTGTAAGATAAAACTATATCATATTAATACTATAGAAATAATATGATAAGTTAGCTAAAGGTAACTCAAAATATAGCATAGATTTTTTGTATTGACAATATATAAAAAGTAAAAAAAGTGAACAAATAGAGCAATTTTGTAAATGTATACTAAATTTGTGTCTAAAATTTATAGTGAAATATCTATAAATAAAAAGAGTTTTTTTTGCTAACAAAGCTAGCAAAAACTCTTTTTGTTATCTAATAGATGATTACATTCCGGGTTCTCTTAACAAGTTACGCCATTCTAAATCTCCACGTTCCAGACCATGAATAAGAACTTCACCTGTTGCAATATTCGTTGCAAATGGAATATTGTGCGCATCACATAAGCGTAATAAATGCATATCGCTTGGTTCATGCGGCTTTGGTGTTAAAGAATCACGGAAAAACAGAAGCATGTCAATTTCATTACATGCGATGCGGGAAGCAATTTGCTGGTCGCCTCCTTGAGCACCGGATAAAAAACGTTGGATTTTAAGTCCGGTTGCTTCGGTTACCATTTTGCCTGTAGTACCGGTGGCACATAAATTATGGCGGCTGAGTACTCCACAATACGCAATGCAGAATTGTACCATTAATTCCTTTTTCGCGTCATGTGCGATTAAAGCAATGTTCACGATTGCCCCTCCTTTTACGTATAAATTTGAAACGGAAGATCATTATAATCTTTCTAATGGGAATAGAGGAACAGATTCACCTTCAAGACGAGCCGCTAAACGCTGTAAAGCCATTGTTCCTGGCGAACGCGAATGATTTACCACAGCTTTTGCCGGATTGGTCTGCAAATGAATGTCGTCCGGCAGTACAGCAATTAAACGAATACCGGTTTCATCGATAATCGTATCAATATCTTGATAATGCTGCATTTTACGAAACGACTCAAAACTAAAACGATTGATTACCAAACGCTGTTGGCGTATCCCTCGTTCCTCTAGTAATTGACGGACTTTATCACTGTCACGAATGCAAATAGGGTCCGGTGTACTTATTACCAAAGCCCGGTCTGCAGCTGCTACTGCAGAGATAAATCCTTTACCGATACCTGCCGGACAATCAATAATCACATGGTCGTAATATCTGGATAAAATAGGAACCAATTGCTTCATTAAGTCCGGATGTATGGTATGTTTTTCTAAAGCCGGTGCCGGCAGCAAAAATAGGTTGTTTAGCCCTGTATATTCTTCACAAGAATAGATTGCTTTAATTGGTTCGCAATTACCGTTTACGATGTCAGAAATATCAAACACCAATTCTTTATCCACGCCAAGCATGGCATCTAAGCTGCGAAGACCTGCATCTCCGTCGATTAAGAGAACTCTTTTTCCGTTTTTTTGCAAGTGTACAGCCCAAACCTACGCTGACAGTAGATTTGCCCGCTCCGCCTTTACCAGATGTAATAACTGTTACTAATCCCATATAAAAAAACCTCATCAATATTTTACCATAATTCAGTATAGCAGTCAAAATTTTTTTGTATAGTTTTAGAGATGAAAGAGATAAATTAACAAAAGATTCATAAAAACTCAGAATATCATAGTAATAGTGCTGAAAAAGTTTTGAACCTTTTTTGACCATTTCATAAAGTGACTGCTTCATTTTTCATAACCTATATTATAGCACAGGTTTTTATAAAACACAGCTGTTTTTGTAATTTTCTGGAATATTTTATTCGTTTGCTGTACTGGAACTGTTTGTTTCTTCCGGCATCACCAGATTTCCGTTTTCGTCCACTGTTTTGCCATAAAAATAAGCATCAAAAATATCTTTGGCAACATTCATGGAGTACGTACCGCGAGAACCATATTCCAATACCACTGCAACGGCAATTTCCGGGTCATCATACGGTGCATAAGCGATAAATGTTACATTGTCTGAGTGTCCCGGGTTTTCGGCAGTACCTGTTTTTGCTGCAATCGTAATCCCATAATCACCAAATACGGAATTTGCCGTACCACCTGACTGCGTTACACCTTTCATAGCTTCCTGAACAGTTTTTAAATTCTCTTCTGAAATATCTACTTGAGCAACTACTTCAGGCTCTGTTTCAGAAATTACTTGGTCACGATTATAGTTGGTTACTTGCTTTACCAAATGTGTTTTTTAAACGAGTACCGTTATTGGCAATGGTAGCACAATAAGTTGCAAGCTGTAGTGGGGTAAATGCGTTGTCAGATTGTCCAATGGCAGCCTGAATTACGTCACCCGGCTGCCAGATTCCTCCATTACTGGTACGGTATTCAGGACTTGCCAAGGTACCTGTACTTTCTCCAATTTCCACGCCGGTTGCCTGACCGAAACCGAATTGTTTTGCATATAAATCGATATTATCAATGCCGAGTAATCGTCCTACTTCATAAAAGAAAACATTGCAAGACACTTTAATTGCCTTTTGCAAATCAACGTCACCGTGCCATCCCAAACAGGTTGGTATATAGCTTGGAGCGTAGAATGTATAATAATGGTTACATTCCATATGCGTATTGGTATCAATGACTCCTTCCTGCAATGCAGCAGCTGCAACAAGCGGTTTAAATACAGAACCTGGAACGTAGTTTCCGTCAAAGGCACGATTGATTAGTGGTTTGTTTGTTTCATCTGTTGCCAATGAAGTATAGTAATTGCTGTCTTCCAAATATTTGGTCAAATCATAACTTGGATAAGTTGATGCAGCCAATATGGAAAAATCTTTTACATTTAGGACAACGGCGGCACCTGCCACACAATCTTCTCCGTCATATTCTGTAGAGGTAGATGCACCGGCTCTTTGAGCCGCCTGTACGTTATTTGCAAGGGACACATTGGCTACTTTTTTGTAAATTGCTGTCCAAAGTAGTATATACAGTATTTCCAGCAACAGGTTGTTCGGTAACAGTATCGGAATTTACTGTTCCGTCAGGGATTTGTTTCCACCACTTTGGTACCGTCCGTGCCTCTTAATTCTTCTTCAAACGCAGCTTCAATACCACTTTTTCCTATTTTGTCATTGTAAGCATATCCTTCCTCTTTTAAAGTATTATATTCACCTTCTGTTAAAGAGCCTATGGTTCCAATCAAATGTGGAGCCAATGTTCCGTCTTCATATTCTCTTACAGTGGTAATTTCGATGGTGACGCCTGCCAATTTGGTAGAGTTTTCTTGAATGATGGAGGCAGTATCCTTTGAAATATCTTCTGCAAATGTATAAGGATTGGAAATGCTGAACATTTTACGGGTCATATTATAGCGAACGGAGCAAATGTCTCTGGTATCTTCAGGAGAATAGCCTTCAATATTGTATAATTCCATTAATTGCTGCATGCACATTTCTGCAGTAGCATAAGAGTTCAGATTCAAAAAGTTTTTCCTTTTAATTCTTCTATTTCTGCTTCTTTTCCTTCTACAAACTCATATTCACCTTTATCGTTTATCACAATCGGAAGTTCGTCTACCCAAGGTTCATTTCTTTGGTCAAGCAGATGAATTAAATTCTGAATCACATCGTTTTGGTTATCACTGTCTAAGTAAGTTTGGTCAAATGTCACATTATAGCCGGTTTTATTTACAGCCAACGGTTCGCCGTTGGTGTCTACAATTTCTCCGCGAGCAGCACTCAAATTTACAGTAGAAACATAGGTTGCATCTGCCTGTTGCAAGTATTGTTCCCCGTTTATCAATTGCCAGTCGACCAGTCGGTATACAAATACACCCATACAAACCAAAAAGGATACCGCCCAATGCAGCGTAACGCAATTTGATACGGTCTTTTATGGGACTGCGTTTTCTTTTTTTCCGGATTTACGAAATTTCAAATGAGCGGCTCCTTTCTTTCCTGAAGTAGAATGTTACTGTAAATATGTTTATTTTTACATAGCTATATGACGGATGGGTGAACAAAAGAGAAAAAATCGGTAAAGAGAATATTTTTCCGCGTTACGATTGAGAACGTTCTTCGCGTAAGATGTAGGAAAATCCACGATTGAAATAGTAAAACAAAGGAACCAACAGAAAAGTATAAGCAGCACGAGGTAAGTAATGACGGTAGAGTACATAGCCAACTGCATCGTAGCCCTTTAAGATGTATAAAAACAGCCATTGAAGCAGTATGACAATAAGAATGGCAGACAATATCATAATTAGGCCGGTCAAAAAGTTATTATGGAATACATCTTGTACCAAAAAGAGATGATAAAACAAATCAAACCCAAAATCAGGGCGTGAAATCCAAACGTGCAGTTGGTGCCGTAGTCTAATAAAAATCCGCTGAATACACCGTAAAACAGAGAGCAGACAGGGCCCTCAAACATAGCAATGGAACACGCAATCGGAATTAATAATGTTGGTAGAATCCCATAAACAGACGGAATGAGTCCGGGAGTTTGCTGTATGATAAAAAATACAATGATTTCAATGGTATATGCAATGTATCTTAATACTCGAAAACGTTTCATGACTTACCCTCCATTGGAGGAAGCGTTGTTTGTATCCGTGTTGTCTGCCACTTCACCCTGACCGTTAAAGCTGGTAATAATAATGACATCGCGCACGGTTTTAATATCGACAACAGGTTCCACTGTCGCATACAGAGAAACGTCATTTTCTTCCGGTTTTACTTCAACCGCTTTTCCTATCAATAAATCTTTTGGAAATTTTCCGCCAATGCCGCTGGTAACAATGATATCTCCTTCTTGAACGGTTGTGCCTGCTTCCAATAATCCCAATTTAATCAGTCCGTGGTCAGAAAGCTGTGCATTGCTGCTAATGGTACCGCGTTCTCGGTTTACTTTGTCTGTTGCGGAAATATTGGTATCCGGAGACAAAATGGTTGTTACTTCGCAGTACATTGCGCTGACTTGCGATACCCAGCCTACAACACCTTGGTCAGTGATAACGGGATCATTTACTTTTACCCCGGCATTGCTTCCTTGGTCCAGTGTAAACGTATAGTATAAGTTATTTGGGTCACGGTTGATAACGGATGCAGATACAAATTGATAGTCGGGATTATTTTCTTTTTAATCCCAAATAGTTTTTCAGTTGTGCATTTTTCCTGTTTATACTGATAAAACTCTACCAGCTGTTGATTTAACTCATTGACTTGTTGTTTTAACTGTTCATTTTCAGCAGCCAAATCTTCATAAGAACGAGTGGCCTCAGAAAGACTTGCTTGTGCGTTGTTTGTAGCCACGGCAGTTACTTTTTGCATGGGAGAGATAACCGCGCCGAATATATTGGAGATAGCCCCTCCTCCTGTACAGGCGGAATAGATAATAACAGGTACCAAAACACAAGTAACTGCGGCAAGTACAATAAAGTTTTTACTGCGAAAAAAAGCCTTCACAAGCAGTCCTCCTTTTCTGTAAGCCAAAAGAATGATTAGAGTGAAAATAAGCAGAGGGCACAAACCCTCCGCTTCCATTTTCGTTTTAAAACGTAATTTATTTACGGCGAGATTTGTAGTATTGAGTAGGAAGCTCAATTTTCAAACGTTTGCCGGTACCTTCCGCTACACAGTCGATTGCATTTTCAGCAACATGAACGGGCATACCTGTTTCTTGCGTAATTAAACGGTCTAAACCGCGAATCAGGGCACCGCCGCCGGTTAGCATAATTCCATTGTCTATAATGTCCGCCGCTAATTCGGGCGGTGTTTTTTCCAATGTATTTTTAATTGCATCTACAATATAACCCAAAGGTTCTTCCAGAGCTTCCCGTACTTCGGGACCTGTAATGGTTACGTTTTTCGGAAGTCCATCGGCCATGTTGCGGCCTTTGATGTCCAATGCCGAAGATTCAATTTCTTCGTTGGGATATGCAGAACCCAATGTCATTTTGATTGCTTCCGCAGTGCGCTCACCAATGAGAAGATTATATTTGCGTTTTACGTAGTTAATGATTGCTTCGTCAAATTTATCGCCGGCAATGCGAACAGAACAAGATGTTACAATATCGCCCAAAGAGATTACCGCAACTTCCGTAGAACCGCCGCCGATGTCTACAACCATACTGCCGCAAGGTTCTCCTACGGGTAATCCTGCACCAATAGCGGCAGCCATTGGTTCTTCAATTAAGTCAACATGATTGGCGCCTGCCTGGCGTGCGGCATCTTCAACAGCACGGCGTTCTACTTCTGTAACGCCGGAAGGAATGCAGACAACAATATGCGGACGTCCAAAAGAACTGGATTTGGTTGCCTGGCGGATGAAATGTTTCAGCATGGTAGCAGTGATGTCAAAATCTGCAATGACACCGTCTTTTAACGGACGTACTGCTACAATAGAGCCGGGTGTACGGCCTATCATATTTTTTGCTTCAGAACCGACTGCAAGTACAGTATCGGAACGCACATCCACCGCTACAACAGAAGGTTCGCGCATGACGATACCTTTGCCCTTCATATATACAAGGGTGTTTGCTGTACCCAAGTCAATTCCAATATCTTTTGAAAACATTGATTTTCCCCTTTCGTCCGTCTTTCAGACGGTATTCCGTTCAAATATTTGAAACAATCTATCTCTATCTTATATTATGGTATAGATTAGAAATTTCTATTCAATTTATTATAACCTTTTATCAATCAATTCTCAACTAAAAATTTTGTAAACAAATTCAAAACATAGGTACAGTTTCAGCAAATATTCTACAGCGTTGGACTCTCTTTTTCATGGTTCGATTCTGCTGCAGTTTTTTGAAGAACCAAAGGTGCGGAGCAAGCGGCTGATTTCTGCAATGGGTAAACCGACCACATTGTAGAAATCTCCGTCAATTTTACGCACCAATAAGGCACCTAAGCTTTGGATACCGTATCCGCCGGCTTTGTCAAAGGGTTCGCCTGTTGCAATATAGCTTTCAATATCCTCGTCAGATAAAGGATAAAACTCAACAGAAGTACAGCTTACGCCAATTTCACAGCGGCTTTGCTTTAAGATGCAATAACCGGTATATACTTGGTGGACTCGATTGGACAGCATACGCAGCATTTTTTGTGCTTGTTCCTTATCCTGGGGTTTTCCAAGAATATGGTTGTCCAACGCAACAACGGTGTCGGCTGCCAAAACGACATCATCCGGATGCAGTTTTGCAACAGCTCTCGCTTTTTTTAATGCAAGATTTTGTACCAAACATGCAGGATCGTCCTGAGATATCACTTCATCAATTTCAGCAGGCTCTACTGTAAAACGGAATCCTGCAAGTTTTAATAAATCTCTGCGGCGGGGGAAGCAGAAGCTAAATATAACATGGTGTTCTCCTTTTTTCTAAACTTTCAACATTTCCACAAGGAATTGAACTTTACATAACTTATTTGATTCCTTTTTCGTACAAACCACGGGTATAATGCCCTAAAGGTACTTTTTTGATACAAAAATTGCTGAAAAGTTTCCTCAATTTCAACAGAGTTTTCAACAGTGAATCGTAATATTCCAAAATTCATACCGGATATATCCGAGATTCTATCAGACATTGTTAAAGGAACTGCATTTAAAACTTCACTGCATCCATAATCACACTGAACAGGAAATTTTATGTTTTTTCTGTCTGTCAGCCATGTGGTGCCGTTGCAATTTTTTGCAGTTTTTGCCGTCATTTTTTCCAGGGCAATTGCGGCATAACATCAAAGGCAGTCGTCCGTACAATAACAAACCGCGGGGGAAGGCTTCCTCCTATCTTGGCACTTTGCTTCAGTGTCAGTTCATAACTTAGCTCAAGGTCCGTCAGTCCCAATTGTTCATACCACTCCAAAGCGGCTGTGTTTGTCACGTTGAGAGAATATCCTCCATGAATGTTGCAGCCCAATGTCTTTGCCAGAGCAACGCTGTTTACAGTACCTGCCCAAACGTGGGAAATATCCCATTTTAGGAACTGTTCCAGTTTGAAGCAATGGTACGTTCGGTTCCGAACATGCCGCGCGGCATAGTAACTGCCAGCGGTAAACCACGGTTTTGCAGTTCTTTAACAATGTGTTCTTTGATATTGATAGGGATATAAATCATTTGACATACGTTTGCACAGTCAGGAATATCGTCTGCGCTGTGCAATCTGGTGAATACAGCCCGCAAAGGAAGTGGTTTAGTGCTTTGCCGTGATGTGTTTGCAGGGAAGGAGACAGGATGGAACGGAATGACCGGAGCCTGTCCTCTTTGTTTGAGTAATTGTTCCAACGCCTCTCTGCGGAGTTGATTCAGAAGGGAAACGGGGATGGACAAATCAGGGTCTATGGAGCAGGTGACGTTTGCGCAATAAAATGGGGTTCCCCCCTGTCTTTTTAATTGTTCCAAGCAGCGCACTTCATCTATTGGGCGATGAATGGCCTGTTGTGGGATGTCCCCTTCTACTGTTACAGTATGTTGTTCATGGTCGGAAACCGTTACGGTAACAGGGATATCTCTTTTTATAACAAGAGAGTACCTAATGGGGACAGATTGCCGTTCTTTTTGATAATAACTGTGCAGCTGCTGAAATACAGCATTGGTGGCACTGGTAACATCTTCTTTGGTACGGATTCCGAACATATCACGGCCTAATGTTCCGTCGGGATATCCTGTTGTAAATCCGGAACGGGAAAATACTGCTTCCAGATTTTCGGTTAAACTTTGTGGAATCACCTGTTGGTCTAAGGCAAAACGGCAAGCAGCTGTTGCTGCCGCTACATACTCGGGACGTTTCATACGCCCTTCAATTTTTAAAGGAGGTAACGCCGGCATCGGCAAGCTCTCCTATGCGTTCAATCATAGATAAATCTTTTAAGCTCAGGTCATAGCCTGTTCCGCCTTTTGCGGAAAAAAGGCAGACGGCAGGTTTGTGCACATTGGCCTCTGTTTCCACTGCGGGAACCAAGCAAAGAGCTGAAGTAGCATTGACCCGAAACAGACATACACAATGCGCCGTGTACAAAATGCTCGATTTCAACATGTGCAAAACCACCGTCTTTAATGCCCGGGAAATTTCTTTTGATTTCTCTTAAAGATAATTCGCGAGCCAGTACAACCCGTGAGACGCCTTGTTCCGCCAGAAGTTTTGCGCCTTCCGGAGTATGCACGGACATTTGTGTGGAAGCATGAATTTGCAGTGTGGGCGCAGCTTGGCGCAAAAAAGATGGAGCAAACCGGTATCCTGCACAATAACGGCATCGACAGGAAGCGTACACGCAAAGGCAACAAAATCCAGCGCCGGCGCAATCTCATGATTCAATAAGATTGTATTTACTGCCAAATGCACCTTTACGCCACGGGCATGGCAATATGCAACTGCTTGTTTCAGCGTATCATGGTCAAAATTTTGCGCGTTGGCACGGGCGCTGAACAGACTGCCGCCTAAATATACAGCATCGGCGCCGCTTCGCACGGCAGCTTCCAAAGCTTCCCATGAACCCGCAGGAGATAACAGTTCCAGTTTCGGTTGTTTCATGTAAGTATCCTTTCGATGAATGGTTTTCAGTGTGATTGAAAAATACACTCCCCCGAATCAGGGAGTGCATATGTTCATTGTGCCGCTATGTATGGATTATTGTTTATCAAAATAGCCAATAAACGTATCGTCAGACGGCAGTTCAGGTTCAATTGGTGATTTTGGACGTGTAGCTCCCTGTTAATAAGTCCGGTACAGGATGTTCTGCACGCTGAACAGGGGAATATGGCGGTATATGACGCGGTCCTTCTTTTTCAGCTGCTTTTTGTGCCATTTTTTGCTGTTTTTTCTGGTGGCGGCTTTGTTTACTGTGTTTTGTTTGAGATTTGTTCACAGCAGGAGGTACACCTTGTAGGGGGTTATCTACAATTTGGTCTATTTCTTCTGTGTCAATAGAATTGCGGAGCTCTTCCAATGTGTGTGCATCTTCTACGGAGGCAGGTGCAGGAGTTTCATTTGTTTCCTGCTCCTGTGTCTCTTCCGATGTATTTGAAGCGTCCTCAGAAGTATTATTCACATCATGAGAACTGTTTATATTTTGACCCAGTGAAAGATTTTGATTGGCTGCATCCAGTGCGTTTGTAAATCCCGGCATTTTTTCCAAATCTTTGTCTTCTGTTAAAAATGCATGCAATACCTGAAGTTCAGAGCGCAATTGCTCTGCTTCGGTTTGTGCTGTTTCTGCGGCTTGTTTTAAACGTTCATATTCGTTTGCTCTGTTTTTATCAAGTGTTTTTAATTCTGCTAATTCAGCTTTTGCCTTGGCAGATTCGTCACAATAAGTCATGGCAGTGATAATGGCGGCCATAGAAAGAGAGATACGGTCGTTTTTCTTTAAAACGGCAGAAATGGCACGGTCAATTTCATCGCCGATAGTACGTACATAT
>VOFI01002095.1_pt1 | contig 22595 bp, 34 predicted proteins | sample 5384131 | NCBI WGS metagenome assembly VOFI01 (sample SAMN12384728, study PRJNA508395) | human gut metagenome | isolation source: healthy gut H | host: Homo sapiens | reverse complement strand
CCAACATCATAGCCAGGAAAACCCAGTGTAAAAAGCCTACAAGATCAGAAGATACTAAACCAATAATCAATGCTGTGGGTACAAGCACAAGAAAACTGGAATTGATAACAGAGTTAAAGGCTACCATACCCTTTTTACATGACATTGTATAAGCCAGCGCAAATTTTCGGTATGATTTAATAGCGTCATTGAACTTTGTAATAGATTGTAAATTGTCTGTCCGAAAACTTTTAAAAACAGATATTCCACGGATATACTAACTGCTTCGTGATTCATCGTTTCCAAAGAATCCTGATAGGTCTGCATAAGTTTCATACCTTTTTTGCCCATAAGTGAAGATTGAAGGAAGAAACCAATCCCAAAAAGAAGGAGTAATGGTACGCCAACACGCCAATCAAAATCAGCATAAGAATAAGGCTAATTACCATTGTAACTTGTGCGCCTACCAAATCGGGAAGCTGGTGGGCAATAAAGGTTTCGGTCTGAAAAAAACTGTTTTCATCAATGATTTTTACGTAATTTTCCGCTGGGATTTGTGTCAAAATATCCCATAGGCATTTTTGTGAAGGTGCTTTAATGCGGCCATTTTTTCAAATTTTTTTCTGTATGAAAGGCAGCAACGTGAGAACAAAGCAAGGCGCAAAAGTACAGAAGCAATCCGATCAGCTCCAGAGCTAAAAGCAATTATGCCCCCAGCGAACTAAACTTTCTGTATCTAAAAGGGCTGTCGGTAAATACATCAACTAAACCCGTGCTGCAAAATACACACAAAGGAAAGGGCCTAAAATGAAAAATGGCACTTTATGCCGGATAAAATGCGGGATAAATTTAGAACGCCCCGGTTTTATTTCCGGGTAAATTCAAGGAGCCGCTTTATCCCATTGTTTTTTTGTTTCATAGAAACAAGTCCTCACTTTTCAAATTTGGTTAGTATCTGCTAACCACATTATTTTATTGTAATATTTTTTTCTTCTTTTTTGGCTCTACGACCTATTAGGTATATTATTGCTCCAATTAGCTCACAATCATAATTATAAGAAAAGGCGGCTATGGTTGGCCGCCCTTTTATGTAGGAGTTACTTCACCTTAATATTTTGAATAGATGTAAAAATTGGAATCCATAGGGAAAGTATAATCCTTAACCTTTGTCACTGTAAATTGCTAACTGGTGCATATATACAAGCAGTGTAGTTAAGTTTTCATCTGCTTTATTGTGGTGAGAATCGTGTTATAAATTTCCTGAATCCGGGTTTCATCTGTAGAAGCGTCCAGTTCAGATACCAATTCTGCCATTTCCGGTTTTGTTGTACCAATCAACATTAAAATCGGGTCCATAGAAGTCTGAGGGTTAATGTTTGTTACAACATTAGCTGGGTCATAAAAAACCGCCCTGTGTCTTAAAGATAGTTAAACCATACTGGCCGCCCTGAACCATTGCATACCAATCCATCGTACCGCAGAATTTGGCGTCAATTCAATCCCAATTTTTTTTGCTTGGGTCACAAATATATACAGCTAAGTTATCATCGGACGCAGAACCGGTCTGATACAGAAGTCCGCAGATATTTTCGTACCATCTTTTTCCCTGATACCGTCACCGTCGGAATCTGTATATCCGGCTTCATCTAAAAGTTTATTAGCGGCATCAATATCAAAAGTGGCTGTAGCTTGCTCTACGTCGCAGTAAAAGGCAAATCACTGGAAAAGAACGTATCGGCTTTTTCCGTGCAGTCCGCCATAGATACTTTCTACTACTGCGTCCTTATCAATAGCAGCAACCCAGAAATAGCTTCTCTTATAACCTGATCTCCAAAATTGTATCATTCAAATTGTAGCCGACATATAGTAGGTCTGTAAGGCTTTTTCATCAATTTTAGCACCAAATCCTTCGGTTTGACTAATTTCATCATAACTTTCAGCAGATACATTCTTAATGCCAGAAATAAAGTCAATTTCGCCATTTTTCAGTGCGAGAATTTTTTGCGTCATTATCAGGGATATTCTTGATAGAAAAACTATCTACTTCTGGTTCTTCTCCCCAATAATTTGGGTTGCGGACAAAAATTCAAGTCTGACCGTCATTATCACCTTCATACATATACGGGCCTGTTCCATAAGTGGCTGTTTTGAAAGTGTCTTTGCTTTCAAATCTTCTCCGAGCTGTTCACTGGAAACAATGCCAAATGGTTGGAAGGCAGAGTTCACGCAAAAAGTATTATAATAAGGCTGTGTTAGACGAAGCTCTACAGTATAATCATCAGTTGCTTCGGCACTTTCAATGATCGTTGAAAGACGACCATAACCACCATTATATTGGCCGAGATTAACAGGAACAGCCATGGGAGATTTTGCTACATCTTCGGCGGTTAAATCAGAACCATCGGAGAATTTAATTCCCTCTTTGATATGAAAAGTATATACTTTTCCATCATCGCTCATAGACCAATCCTCGGCAAAGAGAGCCAACAAGTTCGTTGTTTTCGTTATATGTTACTAATGTGTCGTAAAAGCTGGTGAGGTAGTATGTAATATCATATCCTGTACTGGAAGAAACATCAGGGAGTAATAATTGTATAGAAATACTCAAATCCCCCAGCTTTCAGCTAAATTAACATGGATAGCCCCTCCGCTGTGGTTCCTTCTCCGGTCTGCGATTCCGCTGGTTTCTCATTGCCAGAACACGCCGCGAGAAAATCATCAAAGTTGCAGACAGCAATGCTGCTACTAATCGTTTGAATTTCATTGTAATCATTTCCTTTCTTGTCATATTTTTATCCAAAGTTATTGGATTGCTTGATTAAATTATGCCGCTGGCCTCAACAAAACTTTACTATAGCTATTGGTGAATACAGAAGTATCGCCGGAAAAAAGCGACCTGCTCTATTAAGTGAAATTTCTCATTACAAGAATTTCATCAGCAACAACAACAGCAAGTTCCATATCGTGAGTAATGAAAATTAAAGTGAAACCAACTTTCTTTTGAAGTTCAATAATTTCTTCCATGATTTTTTTTCGCAGTGGCCAAATCAAAACCATTTTGTGGCTTCATCAAAAAAATCAAACACTCTGGACTGGCAGCTAAAGCACGCGCAATCGCCACTCGTTTTTGTTCTCCACCGGATAATTCCAGAAGGTAGTCTGGCATAATAATCAACGGGTAGATTGCAAAGAGCCATCAATTCTTCACAACGCTTTTTCCTTACCGCTTTTCCATGTGAAAGAAACAACTTAGCGGTTCTTCAATGGATTTTTCGATTGTCATTTTGGGGTCAAAGGGGCAGGCAAATTTTGCTGTATAATCTGCACTTTCTTAAAATGCTCTTTCTCTGCAATACGTCTCCTACCATATACAGCGATTCCATCAATTAACATTGCCGTTATCTGGTCGTTGAAGCGCCAGCAATCATTCGTGCCAAAGTCGTTTTGCCAGAACCCGATTCACCTACAATGGCATAGCGCCCTCCATTCTTGAAAATAGCAAATAATAGGCGATACGGCCGTAAATTTGTTTTAGTGAAAAGCCCTTCTGGAAAAAGAACAACTCAAATTCTTTACTTCAATCCATCAACTCCACTCCTTTCCCGGCAAGTATTGAGAAGATATTCCGTATATTTCCTGCTTTTGGATTTTCTATGATACTTTTGGTTTCTCCTGATTCAATGATTTTTTCCATGATTCAATAAGAAGCTGGTCTGAATATGCAGCCCCGCCAAATCATGGTGACGAACAATATCGACATTCCTTCCCTTACAAAGAACTCCTTTAGCTCAACTTCATCAATTCCACACGATTACATGCGTCGATTGCAGTAGTGGCTTCGTCGGCAACCAAAATTTGCGGTTGGTTGATTAGGAGCAGCAATAATCATAAGGCGTTGAAAATACCGCCTGAAAGGGTAAAGGATAACTTTTTTAATATTCTTCTCTCTGTGTCCTCTAATCCCTAATCGATCGAATAGAGAAAAAACATTTTTTCATCTTTTGAAGTACGCGCATGGTGCTGTAAAAGTTTTCTAATTGTTTCCCCCACACGGAGAGAGGGATTAAAGGCCGTCATAGGATTCTTTGCATGATAAAAAAACAAATTTCTTTTCCATATATTTTTTTGACACTCTTTTTTTGAAAGAGACAGCAAATTTTTTCCTTGAAAAACAAACTTCTCCCGTGGCTTTATATGTTGAGCCAAGTAATCCCATAATGGCTTTTTACAGATTGTAGTTTTTCCTGCGCCGGAACTTCCGACAATCGAAAGCATTTTTCCGTTTTCAATTTGAAAAGAAACATGTTCCGTAACTACTTCACCGGACGCAAGAAATACAGAAAGGTCTTTTACTTCAAGAGGCACTGATCTCGTCCTCCTTTCCAATAGCGTCCCGCAGTCCTTCGCCTAAAAGGTTGAATCCTGCACAGCATACAATGAGGCAAATTCCCGGATAGATAATGAGGCCCGGATTAGAGTACACACTGCTTTCGCTTCATTAAGCATAGCGCCCCACTCTGGTGTTCCTGCAATAAGACCAACCCCAAGAAAAGCAAAACTGAAACGGACATAATTGCCGTAGCAATACCAGTTGTAAAGTACACAATAAATTGTGGTAATACATCTCGGAATCAAATGCCGTGTTACGATTCGGGAAGTTAGAACACCGGAAATACGCGCTGCCTCGATATATTCTTTACCACATTCAGTTTTTTAGCATAAGAACGTACCATTCTTAAAAACCAAGTAAGTCATTGAAACACCAATAGCAATAATGATACTGGCTACAGAATTATCCACCGCAGAGACGAGCGACATGGCTATAACAATCAATGGAAATGCCATAAAAATATCGCATATCAGCCGCATAATTTCGGTCAACAATTCCGCCTTTATAGCTTGAATAACACCCGATAAATAATGACAGAGAAGCTAAAATAATTCAGTACAGGAATGGAAAGTCCAAGAGAGTACCTCGCGCCATAAATCAGACGAGATAATTCACATCTTCCCATTTGGTCGCAACCAAGCGGATATTCTGCGGAGGGCGGCGCATTTTTAATGCTAAATCAGTAGCGTTTTGGACCGCAAGCAGAACGAATATTACTATTAGAATAATTCCTATGATAATTTGAGGTTTCCTTTTCATACTCTTTTCCTCCTATACGCAGGACAAATTACGCTGGAAAGAAGGTCGGCTACTGTATTAAAGAGAACAAAAAAGGATAGCACATATTAAAATAGCGCCGGATATACCATAGACGTCCATGCTTTCGCAGGCTTCCATTAAGTAGATTCCAAGTCCGTCAATAGAAAAATACACTTTCAACCAAAGCAGATGTTCCAAAAGTGCAGCACAATATTGGGCAAAAAGAGTAATGGCAGCGGGGGAGTGCATTTCTAAAACTTCTCCGAAAACAATTTGTGAATTGGAGAAACCTCTTGCTCTGGCATAAGCTACATAATCACTTTTTAACTCATTTAATACAGAAGCTCGTAATACTCTTTGTAGATATACAAATTATCGGAACCGCCATAGCAATAGACGGCAAAATCAAAGATTTTATACTGCCGTCTGCAATTACACTAAAAATAGGAATATTAACTGCAAAAAGCCGTCAAGAGAATTAAAGCAAGCCAAAAACTCGGCACACAGATACCAATGATACAAACAATTCTTGTAACATTATCAAAATCCCATTTTTTGCGTATCACAGAAATTGCAGAAAGAATCACTGTAAATAGAATCACCCATGCCATTGCCATAATAATCATTGTACAAGTCACAGGGAGAGCGTCTTTAATATTTTCAATAACCGGTTGCCGATTCGTAATCGCAGTTCCTAAATCTCCAGTTGCAACTCCTTTGATGTAGTCAATATATCTCTCGTGAAACGGAGCGTCCAAACCAAGCTGTTCCCTTTACGACCTGAATTTGTTCTTCTGTAGCAAACAAACTGTTTTTCCGTACAATCATTTCCGCAGGGTCCGTTCCTGTAAATACTTGCAAGCAAAAACTTAATGTTACGACACCCCAAACTACAATGATAAGACTTAATAGACGTTTTAGTATTCTTCGTCCAAGACTTCCTTTGTTCAACACATTCATTTCACTCTCTTTCCTTTGAGTTAGTATCGACTTGTTCTTACGGGTTAGCTTTAGCTAACCTTTTTAACCCTAAAAAGAGCCGCATTGCGGCTCTTTTCAGTACATCTTATTACCACCGACCTATCCAAGTATAGCAGGACAGAACGGGTAGAATCTATAACCGATCAGGTGAATTTTTACTCCAATTAGCTCACCAAGATTTACAACGATAGGCAAACGGTGTCATACCAAATATTGATTTGAAAGCAGCGGAAAATTTACTTTGATTTTCATATCCGGCTGCCTCGGCAACCTCACAAATACTAAGTTGCGGTCCGAAATCAATAATTCAGCCGCAGCCTCTATCCTCTTAATTTTCATAAAAGTACCAATAGAATTTCCGGCAAGGGAGGTAAAGCAGCGTTTCATACTGACTCGGCAACATGAAACATATCAGCTAATTCAGGAATGGTTATTTTAGAAAAAGGATTTTCAATAATATACTGGTATGCTTTTTGAGTTCCTTTTAGAAACTTCTTCGGAAAATTGGCGAGGTTTTTAACATAGCTGGCGTCCAACAGGCTCAAAAATAAAAGCAGTTCAATAATCTTTTACCCATGAATAGGGGAGGCGAATCCTTTCCTGTCCACACAATATAACTCGCTAAAGATATGGTCTATTTCATGTTTGAAATCTGCACAATGTATCCCGAATTTTTTTATATGAGCTAAATCGGAATTAAGTGTTTTTGAGCCTATTTCCATTCTTTTTTTCACCTCACTTTGGATTTATAGTTAGCTTCACATTCATAACAACCATGCTATAGTTTGTACTTGCTGGGGAATAATCCATATACGAAAATCAATAACAGGTGATTGTTATTCCATGCGCCACATCGTAGCAATTCACCAAAGCCGGTGTCTGTGTTTTGTTGAAATTCAATCAAATCGGCAAGCAATGCAAACATATACATGTTTTGCGATTTTTTCAGGTTTTCTACCCGCCAAAACGCTTGTTGAGGGTATAATCCCCCAAATCCCCAAAGATCGCCACCTGCGGTGACGGCTGCGCATCCTGCGGACAAACCATAAGCTGTGGATATTGCCTCCCCCATAAGCTATTGCCTCTGTCTGGTATTATCTTTTGCCGGTAGAAGCGCCCCAGCAAATAATCAATATTGGCTTTCACATTTTGAAGTTCCCGCATTTCAGCCCGTGCCTGTTTATATTCGGCATAGGCTTTTCTTTTTGCCTCCAGCACTTCGGAATATTCTTCCCGTAAAGCCTTGACAGTAGGCAGCTTTTGACGCCCAGCCCGTCAAAATATTTCTTTGCCGCCTGATGAATTAAAATATCAGCTTCATGTTCAGCACGAATTTTTTGCTGTAACCCGCTTTCCGATATTCGATATAAACAGCGCGGGTTTTAGAATAGTTGACAATCTGCTTCTGCAATTCGCCGTTGTCGGATAGACGGGTTTCCATTGCCTTAATCTGCTCGGACAGTTCATTAAATCGTGAAGTGCAGCAGCGACTTTTGTTTGCAGCTCCGCATAACTCATATTGCTATTTTCTTTAAGATAGCTTACCGCTTGTGCAAGCTGTTTTACATTAAAGACCTTTTTGCCCACCGTTCATAACCTGCACCCTTGCCGGCCCTGATTGCCGCGCGTCAATATCAATAAGCATTTTTATATTAGATTTTGTGCGCGGGGCGGCAGACGTAGACCGGATTCCTGCAATCCTCTCCCGTATGGCCTGCTCGGTGTAATCTCCTTTTAGAGTGTTACAGCGGGTAGGCTTTTCTTTGGCCGGAAACACGGAATTGATACTCTTTCCTCTGCGCGTAACCTCGACGCCATCGGCCTCCAGCATTTTCAAAAAAAATCTTCAAAAGTAGGAGGTCGCTGCTCTAATACTTTGTCAATAGCCAGCCGGATTTGATTCTGAAAAAAGAAAGCGGCTTGTTTGATTCTCCCAACCATTTTCCATAATGACCGCGGCTGGGTTTGGGGTCCTCTACGATTGATAGCCCATGCTCCAAACACAGCTTATCGCTGATACGGCGCAGCGCCCATGGAACCCCAAAAGTTTCTGAATTTTCGAGAACAATCAAGGTCTACGGAGCTTACTATGATATGATTGTGAATGTGATGTTTGGCTCAATATGAGTACAGACAATAAAAGCGTTTTTTCCTTTCGTCAGCTTCATCGCAAGCTCTCTGCCAATCTGATTCGCTTCTTCCGGCGTCACTTCTCCCGGTTTAAATGCCTGTCGAAAATGATAAGCAATTATATCGTCTGCACCTCGTTTCAAACTTCCAGTACGATTGATATGGACGCTTGGCTAAAGTAAATTTTGCGTCAGCGGTACGAGTATCACACTCATACCCATATATGAGCCTTCCCAAAATCAGTTTTTCCGGATTTTCTACATAATCAATAATATCCTCCATTGCAGTAGAGAAGCGTGCGGCCCCTCTCCAATATGCAGAGGGAATTAGTCTTGTTGTTGCCATTGTCACCCCTTTATATAAATAAAAAACGGGCTGCCCTTTGAGAGAACAGCCCTACTTGAATTTAAAAAAAATAAATCAAAGAGTTCTATGCACTGGCTTCTTGCCCGCAAATGAAGAATAAAAACTAAAATCGTTCCCAACGCCAGCACCGTATAGGTCCAAATCATATCTTTGCCGGAAAACTCGTAGGCCATTGAGGAAAAAAATCAATCCCCACAAAAAGCGACAACATGCCGCCGATAATCCAGAATCCGGGCGGGTACGTTGGAGAAAAAAAGAAGTCCAACCAAAAACCGCTAATCCAATGACAATAGAAAGTGCGGGTGAATGTCCAACAGACCATGTGTGAAAATCCGGTCAACACGGCAAGAGCTATGCTGTCAAAAACAATGATGTTTCCAAAGAACAAACCGATAATCGTAACAATCAAACCGATACCAATGCCGATCAGCAATTCGATACCGACAGCCACTAAAAGCAGCACCCATAGAAATTCCTCCTTCCGTGAAGCAGTTAGCTATTGCTACTATAAGAATTTTAACGCTCCGGTCTATGGAAAATCAACTATTTTCTCAATGTTTATGGAATGTTTGCAAGTTCAGTCAATGCCTTTTTTGCAATTTCCCAAATATCATTCATGCGGGATTGTAAATCTGCAATATCAGCAGCATAAATGTTTTCTGTTCCGTGTGCTTTTCGTGCGTACTGGTTCAGATTGTTGGAGCAGATACGAAGCAGCTTTATGAGTTCCCGTATTTCAGACAAGTCTAAAATTTATAATATAACCGTCAACCGCCATTTTGCGGATATAGGAAGAAAGGTTTGTTATACCGGTCTGCTCCATTCGCTCTTTATGAAGAGCCATTTCTTTTCTGAAACTAAAATATGAAGCTGACCGCTGCTTTTTTTTTCTTTTGAGATTTCATCGTTCTGCCTGTTCCTTTGGGGTACATTTGGAAGGAGGACGGGGAATACTTTTGCGGTTTCTTTTAGATAACGGGTAAGGGGAGCGTTTTCCGCGGCAATCATTTTATCAAGATGATTTTCAAAAACTCCGGGAATAAAATTCTGCCAGTATATACGCTCATTTTGTAGAAACCATTTTTAGGGGCTGTTGGGGGTCCTTTGGCTCCAACCGGAATTTTCTGCTCTGCCAAACTGTGCATGAATGGATAATTTGTGAGCGTTATAATATTCATAACTGAATTTCATGGTATCGTGCTGATTTTCAAACTGAATCAGTACAGAAGAAGCAGGTACCACACTTCTTTCAATATGTTCCGCGACAGCACGATAATCCTGTGTATACAGATTACCTACCACTTTATCATTTTCCATACCTGTGATTTCAACAGTATAGGCAAAGAATCGTATCGCGGGTATCTTTATAAAACTGCCATGTATGAAAGGCGTCGGAATCCCGGATAAATATATTACGCTCCTGAAAGCACCATGTACCGGAAGGGGCGCGACAACCAATACAGAGGTTTTCGTTCAGGGAAGGTGATTGGGCAATGTGACGGAAAGATTCTACGTCAAATTCAAAATCTCCTTGATAGTGCTGCGTATTTCGTTCCATTACAGAACGTAAACACTTTTCTATATCTACATTTTCAAATTTTAACTTCAAAAACGATTAAAGCCCCCTTTCCGGCGGGGGCAGAGGATATGCTATGCGCTTCTTTTTTCCTGCCGTTCCGCCCTTAACTTTTCCATAATGGAAGGTTTTTCAAGCGCAATGTTTCCGGTGCCAGTTCTTTTAATTCTTCAAAGGTTTGCCGTCCGTAAAGATCAGCGCGGACCGGTGGAGCATTATTGACGATACCATCAATCATATTGTAATTTCCGTTTTCTCCTTCAAGGTCCAATTCTGTATTGCGAAGATAGTTTTCCGGCGGCTGAAACGGCTGTCCTGAAAACAAAATTTCACGGCGGGGTGTAAACTGCTGTAAAACGCTATCGCGCAGACGGGCAAATTCCATATACTGTTCCATTGTCAAGCCCCGTTCCAGCATATCCTTCTGTGAGTGCGCCCAGCCTTCTCCATAAAGAAAATAATACATATCCTGCCGGTCACTTATAAAGCATAAAGAATTGTCGCTGTTATCATAGACGCCGGGCTGTGCTCCTTTAAAGTGGTAATTTTTCCTCTTTGCCAAGATATACTTTATTGTCAGCGGCAATCATAGCGACCATATTCGCATAGTTACTGTGAACGGCTGAACGGATTTTCACAAAATAGTCCGGTTCCGGCACAATTTGTCTGCCGGTGATTTCACTGTTCTTTTCTGAGGCTTCATTTCGCGGAACATTTTCTGCATGGGAAAGGGCTCCAATATCCGGCTGAATAAACTCGGCCTTTGATTCCGGCGCTTTTTCTCTAACAGAGTAGTGAACATTAGCTGTTGTACGTTTATTCATTTCATCAGCATAAGACTGTGCGGCCTCAGAGTATCAAACTCGATTGGCTTATCATTTGATTTGCACCATGTTTCGGCATACCCAAATATAGAAACAGCGGCGCGTACTGCCCATATACCATATACTTTTTCCATTGCAATCCTCCTTATCGTTCCGGCTCTTTTCACCGATTTTTTGTTTTCCCCTTATTCCTTCCGGTTTTGTGTTATTAAGGCGTTGAAGGACAGAAGGGGGGAATGTTCTGCCGTGTGTTCGGAAGAAGTGATATTTACATACTCTCCTATAATACAGAGCGCTTCATTATAGCTGCCGCTGGAAAATACCCTGTCCTGCATTTCTTTGCGGCGTCGGCCATATCGTGATTTTAAGAGTATGTGAAGCAATCCCGACAAGATTGAATATATTTCCGTTCTGGCCGATCAGAGGACAGTCCGGTTTCTCATGTTCTGTGCGGCTTAAAAATCCGCCCAGCTTGTTCGGAACATAATCAGATAACCATGTACCGCCAAAAGCTGCATGGGTTTGTAATCTCCAGATAGCCAATTTACCGATATTCAGTTTTATATTCTCAAATGGAAAAAAAAAAGGCATGTATTACCATTATGCTGAAATACAGACGCATGGGTAAACTTTGTGCCTCCCAGCAGAATCCGTTTTCAGTGAAAATTTTATTGATTCTGGTTATCCATTTGGTGAGATCGCCGTTGCACTTTTTGTAATATCAATCCTTCCTCATTCTTCCATATAACGCAGTTCATTTGCTGCGATTTGTTTAATTTGCATAAGTGCCTCCTTCCTCCTGTTTAACGTAACAATAAAGAATCCGTACAACTTCTGGCGGCAGAGTTATCTTTCAGGCTGTTTTTTGGATTTTTGTTCATGTATAGAATTTTGCGGTACAGGTTTTAACTTCTGCTGGAGAGAAGGCTTTTTTCTTCTGTCCGGTCAGGAGAGAAAATAGAAGATAACGACTGCTCCCAAGTATCGCCAAATCCTCTTATAATAGTTTTTTGTGTTTGCACCGTTGGCGCTGAACATTTCAAGTGCTAAAAGCCTTTTTTCAAAAAATTGGGATATTCTGTTTATCTATGTTCGGTGCAAAATGAATCACCCCATTGGGGTACACTTTTCCGTACCAATCAACCGCGTATAAAGTTATCAAAGTCTTTTTTATTCCGGCTTCGGCCAGTTCTACGGCATGGCTTGCCCAACCGGCTTGTTTTTATCTTGACGGCCTAAAACTAATATCTCTGTTTGCGGATTGAACATAAATCGTCGGTTTCCAAATCTCCTGCATATTAAAAAGCCTGTGTCTTGGTGTCAATTTTCATTATTGCCGCGCTGATTGGAACAAGCTGCTTATCAGAAAAACGGCTGGCTTTGATTTTTTTCTACAACCCCATGATTCAGCCGGTAGCCCTGTATTTTGATTGCCTGTAAGGTATCGGCGCTGCTGATACCCGTATATTGCCCCCTTATCAGAGTTTACAAAAAATTGCAGTGTGTTTTTTTACGGTATCTGTTAAGGAATGTTTCTTATGTTCCATGAAACCCTCCTTTCTCACAGTTCGCCACTATGTTTTAACCGACTGATAATAATTTGAGGTCGCACCCAAAGACGCTGAAACTGTTTCCAATCCTGATTTACTATGCCGGTTTCATCACGGTAAAGCATGGCATAGGGGAAAACCCGCCGCCCAAGCGTCACGCAGCCGTTTTTCCGCATTTTCCATTGTGTCGCCCGGATAGCCAATTAGAACATAACAGCAGGTTTTGTGCGCTGATCTGGGGAATCCGCGCTTCTTTGAAGAAGTTTTCCTGCGTAAACAAGCGGTTCGTAATCGTCCGGCGTATCATAGGCAAAATACATACGCTGGGTTTTTATATTCCCGCAAAGGTCCACATGCCATGAACGAAGAAGGCGGGCCTCAATCCACCTGTAAAAGCAGGTTTTCTTTTTGTCTGCCCAGCATTTCAAATACCGCCCGTATATGCTGTTCAGAACAGGCAAGTAGATTATCGTCCAATATAATATTGCCGTCAGTAATAGGCAGCTCCGCAGCTTTCCGCCTTCGCGCTTGGAACGCTGCAAAACCAACAGCGATTTGGACAGCCTCTTGAGTAATTACATAACCTTTTTCAAATACATGCCGGGAATGAAATCTCCGCCCGGCATGAAGGCCGGACCGCCCATGTGAACGGGAACCCCAGATTTTGCCACTGTTCGGCAAGCTTGTGGGCTTTCTCCATATCATAGGTGAAAGTTACGGAAACGTGTACTTCGTCAATGTCCGGCAAGCCTTTTTTTGGGCGGCGGGCCGGTAAATGCAAAAGGTCGTCCGGTGTTGCTCTGGTTCGTCGATGGGAATACACGAATAATATTCAAATAATTTGTACCTCCTTAAATTTTTGATGATAAGAAATCAGGCGTCATGCAGCCATAAGCATGGCGGGTATTTTTACTGCCGACAAATCTGTTTCGAGCAAAAAAAGAGAGCGTTTTCACGCCCTTTTGTCCGCAACTTAGCCTCTGTTTTTGGGCAAGAGTATAAATCTCTTTACTACCCATAAGACAGGGGCTACAAAGCCTTATAAATCAAGCCTCAAATATGCTAAGTTGCGGAACATCACCCCTTATTTTGGCGTAACCGACGCTTGCGCTTTTATCCGCCTCCCGTCTTGCCCATAACCGGCAAGCGTCAGAACAATACGCTTGACTTGTGACGGGCAAGTAAAATTTTTCCGCAGACAGGACATTTCTTTTGCCGCTGGGAAGTGTCATTGCCGGTCAATGCAGTTTCAAGCGCCGGAACGGTAGGAAGAACAGAATTTTCAAAATATCGGCATAGGCAGCCGGTCCACCATTTATGAAGCATATAGCAGGGGCAGTCCAGCGGGAGGCAGATTTTTTCCCGTTCATCATAATTGGCACAATCCATAACCAGTTTACGAATAGCAGCACGTTCAGAACGGGTCAATTCTCGTTCCCCATGAAATCACCTCCTAACGCTCTGCTTGCCTGCGATTATTTCTTTCACTGTTTTTGTTTTGGGAGATCGCTTTTGTGATAAAGCAGTCTTGACAGAAGCCCCTCTTTTTTTGTGCCGGTTCGTGATAAATGAATAACTCGTTTGTTCCGGGCACATAATTTTTTCCCATTTTCTTCACAGCGGAATATATCACAGGTTTTGTCTGTTGCAGCCTTATAAAAAGTCTCATATCCATATTGAAATTTCTGGTGTTCAGGATATGCGAAAAATCCTAATTGCGGGTCTGTTTCAATACGTCTGGAAATAGCAAAAAATCGCCTTCATCTTTCTAAATGGCCTTACGGGGGTAAAATGATACCCTCCATATTCAAATGTTTTTTCTCCACTCATTTATTTTTTGCCTCGCTGCTTAAATTCCAGCTTGAAATTTACATATTTATCGCCGGTATCGTCCAAGACTACAATCGCGTCATAAGTTTTTCCGGTCTTTTTCACTGTAAAGGCCGGACAGAAACACGGCCCTCTTTTAAGAGCGCCGCGGCAATAGTTTTTGTGATAGATTTTCTTTTTTGCTTGAAGAAACGGTTATCTTTCCAAAGAGCGAAGGAGCAGGATTTATTTTCACAGAAAAATCCTTTTTCCCTTCATATACAGCGCCGCAGCGCGGCAGGTTCCAATCGCCTCTCGCCGGAAGCGGATCGCCCAAACAGGGAAGAAAAATCTGGATTGGGGCGCTGTTTTGCTGTATCAGATCGCGGACTAATTCGACAATGCCTTTCATAAATTCTGTATCGGACATTTCGCCGCGTTCTACCTGTTTCAGCATAGATTCCCATTCAGCAGTAAGCGCAGGCGACTTGATAATATCGGGAAGTACAGCAATCAGATTTACGCCTTTTTCCGAAGCGTATAAGCTGCTTTTTTTTCTCTGACGAAGCCGGTAGAAAACCAATTTCTCCAATGTTGCGGCACGGGTAGCAGAAGTTCCAAAGTCCTTTGCGTTCAACATCTTCCGGCATATCCTCTGTACCTGTTGTTTCCATAGCTGCAAGCAGTGAATCCTCTGTATAATGTTTGGGAGGCGATGTTTTGCCTCTGCGGACACTGGCGGCAACCGCTTCAAACGTCTGGCCTTCCCTTCAGCTCCGGCAGATATTCCGCTTCTCCATTGTTATCTTCCGACATATCTTTTGCTTTAGTCCTGCACGAAAAGCAGAATCAATCCCTTTCCAGCCCTCATGCAGAATTGTTTTCCCTTAGCGGTAAACGTATGGCCCGCAGCCTCCAGCGTAGCCGCGATTGCCTCAAACAATAAGCCTGAGAAGTCGCACACAGTAAACGGGCAGAAAGAAGCACAAGTACGTCTTTTTTCTCCGGCTGGCAGTGCGGAAAGGTCTGTACGGGCAATTTCTACGGTAGGCAAAATGGCATGATGATCGGTCACTTTGTTGTCATTGATAATACGCTCTAATTCCGGCGCGGCAGTGCAGTCTTTGAGAAAGGCATATTCTGCCATAGCCAGAGAGCAAGGGAACCCACGGTAGCCTGCATATCGGCGCAGTAATAAACTGGCTGTCCGTCCGCGGATAAGTCGCCAGTTTCCTGCCGAAGGGTTGTCAAATCATAGACGCGGCGGCTGGATTGTCTTTTTTCTGCTTTTCTACCTTTTTAGCACAAGAGCAGATTTTCCGTCGCAGTCAGTTCGTATTGTTTCAGCGGCCTTTTTATCCTCCAGTTTCCCCTGCGGCGTAAACCCGCCGCAGGTGATTTCCGGCACATAGAAAGGCTTGCTCTGAATGATTGGCCCTTGCTTCACGCCGGACAATCAGCGCCAGCGTCGGCGTCATTACCCGGCCTACATTAAGCGTATCTCCATATAAAAACAGAAAAAAAAGACGGGTTGCATTGATTCCTACGAGCCAGTCGGCACCGGCGCGGCAAAGTGCAGCACGGTAAAAGGTGGCCATAATCGGCGCCGGGTTTGAGATGTTCAAAATCCGGTCACGAATCGCCGCGTCCTCCATTGAACTAATCCAAAGGCGCAGAATCGGCTTTGTACAACCGGCCTGATGATAAACCACAGCCGAAAGATCAGTTCTCCTTCACGGCCTGCGTCAGTAGCGCACACCACAGAATCCACCCGTTTTTCGTCCATTAGGGGCGGCGCAAAATATCAAGCTGTTTTTTATCCTTTGCCACTTCATATTTCCATTGGTCCGGGAGAATAGGGAGATCGTCATAACGCCATTTCTCTTGCATATTGTTCGCCGTAGGCTTCTGGCTGCGCCATTTCCATCAAATGTCCGGACACACACCATGACAATTCAGCCAGCTGCCTCCTTCCATATAGCCGCGTCTTTTTCTCTGCTCCTAATACAGCCAAGCAAAGATTGCGCCACGCTGGGTTTTTCAGCAATTACTTAATTTCATTCGTTGGCCTCCTTGTTTCTGTGAGATTTTGAAAGCTGTTCATCTGTCCTTTTGCAACTTGCAGCAGACACATAAGAACGACGCCCGCCATTGTTCCAAGAGTAAAGGAAAAAGTGTGATACCACGCTCCACATAAAATGTACCTCTTATGGTTTTGATAAAAAAAGCGCGGAGGGATAAAATCACCTTCGCGCCGGTTACTAAACATTTACAAAATTATCTTGTTAATTGCAGTCCTACGGGAATTTCCCGAAGTTCCTTTCGCTGTGCATGTACCATGCGTATCGTTGAAACTGTGCCGCCTTTATCGCGTCCGTCGACAGCAAATCACACGATCAGAAAGGTTTACTATACAACGGTTTCGCTTCATATAAACAGTAGAAGTCAGATTTTCACTGATTATCTCAATGCGAGAGCAGCGTTCCAACATATCCTTTGTTTTTTCCTCTTTCAGAAGTTTCAAATAGCGGTTACGGTATGGAAGAATAGCTTCCAACTGTAGAGCCGGATTTTCCTTTTGCTTTTCCAGCACAATTTCCGCAAATAATTGTTCTGCTCCTTCCGAAAAGCCGGAAATAAACAGGTATAACCGTCAGCAACCGCTTTTTCAATCTCATACACAACCCCTGCTTTACCTGCCCGCATATTCAGCAGGAATCTTTCTGTGTCCGGTAATACCGCAAATTTTTTTGTCCATTCGCCCACACTCCCGTCTCGATAGTAGAAAAACTATATAATCAATTTATTTTAATAGATTACATTTAGCAAGTCAATAAAAACACCCTTTTTACTTTTAGCGAATAGAGCCTCCTGTAAGGTACAATCTATTATAGAATGGGAGGTGACGATGATGTATGAAAGATTTTGTTCCGAACGGCTGGCAAAATTGAGATTACAAAAGGGTGTTTCGGCACGCGATATGTCGCTGTCTTTGGGGCAGGCCAATAATTACATCAACAATATTGAGAATAAGAAAACCCTCCCCTCTATGCAATCTTTCTTCTATATCTGCGAGTATCTTGGTGTGACGCCGCAGGAATTTTTTGATGAAAAAATTCTTATCCGCAAATCCTGAACGAGTTTATCGCAGAGGGCAAGCGATTGGATTCTAAGTCCATAACCTACATTATCGGTGGCCATGAAAGAACTCAATAGCAAAAAAGTAAAAAGTGGTCAGTCTGTAGAGGCTGGCCACCTTTATTATACACTTTATATCAGATTACAGGGAATAAAACAATTCAGCTTATCAATCGGTATCACTTCCTCGCACATACAGATAATACCGCCGTAGCCGCGTTCCAGTTTTGTTTTGTCGATCAGTTCGTATTTTTTTGATTTCCCTGCGGTCTGGATTCGCGCGATTTTTTAATCTCTCAATGGGTGAATCAGTCCGTTTTCTTCCACAATCACATCAATTTCCTTTGCGTTGGAATCACGGTAGTAGGTCAGATTCGCTTTATCTGCCGAATAAGAAAAAATTTTTCAAAAGTTCAACGACAACATAGTTTTCAAAATAATGTCCGTTTGCGGCCCCGTTCATCAGGGTATCTCCTGGTAAGCCACATGGACAGGTACGCACACAGGCCGGTATCACAGAAATAGAGCTTCGGCGTCTTAGAAAGGCGTTTCAGTTCATTATTCGCAAATGGGGGAAGAAGATATACAATCCCCAAACCTGAAGAATCCGCAGCCATTCTTTTGCTGTCGGCTGTGAAACCTCCGCCGCGTCAGCTAAGGTTTTATAATTCACCTGCTCTGCGGTCAGCGCTGCACAGGCGTTAAGAAACTTCCGGAAAAGCGTACTGAATCCGTAATGCCTCCTTCTTCCGCTACATCGCGCATAAGATAGGTTTCAATATAGGAATTGAAAATATTCCCTGCCGCTGCTCGGCGTCAGCTCTCAAAGCGTCCGGCATACCTCCGCGCCATATATGTTCAAATACATCTACAATATCATTCTTTGGCCGCTGTCTTGCCGTTCCAGCAAAGGCAAGGAGAAATCCAGCTTGTTTGAAAAGAGTTCCCCTCGTCTACTTCATTTTTAGAAAGACTGTATACCATTTTAAAATACAATTCTTCCCGCCAAAGTTTCACGGATATTTTCATCATTTTATATTGCTGAGAACCGGTCAGCCAGAACAAAGCCGCGTTCTTCGGTTTCATCACACATGATTTTAATTTTGTTCAAATAGTTCCGGCGCTTTCTGTATTTCGTCAATGATAATCGGCGGTTTATAAGTTTGAAAGAACAGAACAGGGTCCGTCTGTGCAAGCGTCCTCGCCATCGTATTGTCCATAGTAACATAGGTTCTGTTCTGCCCTTCGGCAAGGTGCTTTAACATCGTCGTTTTTCTCCCTACCTGCCGCGCCCGTTACAAGGATCGCTTTAAAGAACTCATACGCAGGAATTTTCTTTTCCAATGTACGCTCTCGATATATGCCATAACACAACCTCCTTGTTTTTAGGAAAAATATAAAGTTTACTTTATTTTATCCCCTAAAATATCGGTTCTGTCAACTGCGTCAAAAGGAATCACATACTTATTTTATAGCTTATCCTGTCCAGCATTTTTTATGCTTTGATTAGGACTCTTGATGTAACCAATATGATATATAATTGGTTACATCAAGAGGATAGCGGCAAACTATTCTCCTGTACTTCCAAAAAACCCGGAACCCGCGTTCATTCCTCAGTTCATTTTACAAAGTCGGCAATGACAACCGGCATGATGATAAGCTGCCCGATACGCGAATCTTTGAGAGCAGTTTCGGCTTATTGTTTACATTACTGATGATCGCATGATTTGGCCTCGATAGCCGGAACTAACGGGAGGCAGTTCACAGACAATGCCCATTGCCGCCAGACTGCTTCGGGGGGAAAATATATCCAGCATATCCGTCCGGTACTTCAAGGCCAAAACCCAGCGGGATTTTTGCAATCTCGCCGGGCTTCAACGTAAAATCGAAGGGCATATATTAATATCGCCGCGTCGTTATCGTGTGAACGATAAGGACGGTGATGTTCAGGCAGTCCAAAGTCAATCAGCTTTATTTTCAATTTGTTCCTCCCTTCATGGCAGCGGGATAGTCCAGCCATAATATTTCCAAAGGAGGCATTTTTAGAAACAGGGCTTTGGCAGGACATGGCACCCCCTTTACAGTTTCCGCGTTGGCAGAAGGAGCCTGTCAGCCCGGTGAGAATAATTCCCGGGCTTAGGGCGTAAAGGTCCGCCCATATTTTCAGCATAACAAAGCGGGTTTCATCTGTGTTGCGGCGGCGCCCGCTGCCCGATCATGTTTTCCACTGATACGGCGTCGCGCTGATTACCAGCACATTGCAAGAAGGCTGTGCGGTGCAAGATAGCCCGCGGCGTCTTTTTGAAATCCTGCAGGCCCCAATATCCGTATAGTTTTCCATTGCTGCTTTGCATTTCTTTAAATAAAATTCCCGTACCCATTTATCGGCAGTCAGCATTTCATAGGGCACTACAAAATCGGCGTGTCCGCTGTAATTGCTGTACTGTAAGGACGCGCTCATAAATTTGGTTTCATTTTTGGTGCCGCGTGATCTGCGCGAGAAAGCGCCTGCTGGCACCGACAACCGCTATCGTGATTACCGAAAATTTTTGTACGGTAGGGTGCGGGAGAGTACCGATCTTCTTAACGGTTTCAGAAGTATAGTCCTTCTCATAAAGAGAGAGCAAATCTTCCATTGACTTGATTCGGTGTCCCCGCTGTGTCAGCCGGGCAACGAATACCATATTTTTTTCAGCTTCTTTGACCGCCGCACAATTCAAAATTTTTGTTTCAATCTGATTGATGTTCGTGTTCCTCCTTTACAATCGCTTTTAATAAAAATAAGTAGTTCAGGCTGTCCGTGATTTTTCCTCCCAAACAGCTAAGTCAAAATTTTTCTCTGCAAGAAAAGCACATATCGTAAATGGAAATGATATGTTTTGCCATCATTCCGGCTAAGGCTTTCTGCGGAGTGCTGCCCTGAATGACCGCTGCGGCCTTAAAAGCGCTTAAACGGTCAGGGCTGTCATTGGTATATTCCTTTGCCTTGCGGCAAAGCGTCTGTTCATTGTTTCACCTGCTCCTTGAAAACGGCATTAAATTCTTTTTGTGTCATTGTCCACCTCGCCTTATGCAGTCGGTAAATAAATCCAGTCGTGCATAAGGCACACGCTCGGCTCATTTTCCTGCGGAATCAGCCGGTAAGCACATTCTCCATAGACAGTGCGCTTATCTTCAAATTCCATGCCGTATGCCTTATAAAACCGATATTCCAGATTAGAGATTACACAGCGCAGCATTTGAAGGGCCTCGCGCTGGGAAGTGACGATACAATCCTGTCAATGCTCCGTTTCAGGGCCAGTAAGGATTTATATAGCTGTACTTCGGTACGGTAAGGGCGGGCAGATCGTTTATCCAGCCAAGAGCAGAAAGCTACCGGACCGCTTTCAATTATGTGAGCCTCCGGGTGATAAAACCGTAGCTGTCAAGATTGCCTGTATTTAAGAGGTAAAAAGCATTTCCTTCAGTTCCGCGCTGGGCATATCATATAAAGCGCAGCATAGAACGGTACAAATGAATATAGCCGGGAATCGGAATAATATTATTTACCATGAAAAAATCCTCCACAATAGGAAAGCGCGGGAATTATCGTTTCCCGCGCCATCTTATGAAAAATCGTTTTATTTCGTTTCAGGAACCAGCTTGCCCATGACGATAAAGCGGTCTTTACCGCTGTTGGTACAAGTAGAAAGGGTTAGTACATGATCGCTGGAAGTGACGGAAACCTCACTTTCCACAAGGGAGCGTTCCTGCATAGCGGTTAGCCATGTAGTATAGGCACCATCGTCTTTCCATTCCAACGCCCACGGAGAGGTTTCACTGCCTGCCTCGTCGGGGGCTTGCTACAAACGCGCTGAACAGTTCAACAAGAAAATTACCTTCCGGCGTCATTAAATACATTTCCGAATGTTCGTCAAAATAGCTCTGTGCTTCAAATTCCCGTAAAGTAGAGAACATAGAGCCATCACGCATATTGTGTCCGTAGATAATGGTGTTGTTATCGGAAAAATCAGGCGTATTTTCATAATCAATGAACAGACAGCCTACCTTATTTTCCGTACCGTCATATAAATGTTTCAAATAGTAAAAATTATCATCTGTCTGCGCTACCGGATAATTGATTGTTGTATCTGGAAGTTCCAGCCATGCTTTTTACGTCCGGCCCCTTCTTCTATGAGCGTATCAAAATCAACAGAAGGAAATTTCAAAGAAGGAGCGCTGGTTTTCCTCCGGCGTTTCCTCCCTGTCAGGCACAGTCAGGTGTTTGCTTAAATCTGCATAAGTGTCGGCGCTCTCTTTATATTCGCTGATTTCATCGGCTAATAGAAAGCCGCTGCCGACTGTGAGAGCAGCACAAATCAGAAGAACGCCTGTTGCAGCCTTTACGCCTTTTGGTATGGATTTTCCCCCTTTTTTATTGCGAATACAAAGGAAAAGGCAATACCGCTGCCGATCAGCGCGATTCCCATTACCCCCGATATACAAATATAGGTTATAATCATCGCCTGTCTGCGGGACCGGCTTAGAAGCGCGTTGACGGTGTGCTTGGGGTATAGGGGTTTCAGGGAGAACCGGTGTTTCCGGTTTTCTCCGGCTTTTCATTGAAGAATTGCACGGTAGCTGTTTCGTCTGCTTTGATTTCCACTGTTGCGCCATCAGGGATAATGTAGTCCTCACTGGCTTTGTTTGCGATTTCAGTTACCGTATATTTTCCTACGCAGAAGTCCTTTAATTTCAATAACCCCATTTTCCGGGCTGGTAAAGGTTTCGCAGTACCGTCCTCACTTTTCACCTCAAAGGCAAAGCCGTCCTTGCGGCCATCGCTGGAATCACAATTTTCAGATTTCCACGGTAAACTTCGTTGACAAAGCCTCGGCCAGCTTCGCCATTTTCAATAACGGCAATCTGTCCATCTTCGGTAATTTCAAAATAATAAGCGTTGGGGTCGAATTTTTTGTGTCCTTTCCGGCGCGGATTTTCTTTTACAAAATAACCCTTTGCCAGCAAACCGCTTTTTTTTCGTGGACGCCGGTATCTGTTTCTTCCAGTTCACAGAGCAGCTTATCGTCCTCGTCAAATTCTTTATCCCCGTT
>VOFI01001710.1_pt1 | contig 22658 bp, 39 predicted proteins | sample 5384131 | NCBI WGS metagenome assembly VOFI01 (sample SAMN12384728, study PRJNA508395) | human gut metagenome | isolation source: healthy gut H | host: Homo sapiens | reverse complement strand
AGTTTGTTGGCTACTTCTCGTAGTCGCATATATTTTTGTTTTATCCACTACTTCTCCCGCCGAGACAGTTTGTTTTTCTTGCGTATATATCATCCACAATTTTTATCACCCAGTCTCCATGCTGAATCTATATGGTAATCTGAAAACTGAGTTCTGTTATCGACCCCATATTTTTTGATCATATTTATCTCCCATGTACAATAATGTACATTTTTTTCGTTTTATTTATAGACATCATTCCTTTGTCCTCGTATTTTTGAACAACTTCTGGATTTGCTTCGTACTTTTCTGCTCGAATCACATTTATTTCCGAAACATTTGGTATATAGATTGGTGCATGGTTGATTTTCTCCGTATCATACAATCCGCTTTGCACGGCGTTCCTTATGGATTCGATTTCATCGCACAGCGCCAACGTCGGCAAAAAGCAGCAACACGCAAAGCGCGACAAAAGATCTTTTTCATTGTGCATCCTCCCACATGATGGTTTCAAAATCTAATTACATCAACAACTGATCTTTGCATAATACTTTTGATCGCCTTTCGCATATGGATCGCAAATCTCACCGGTTCGTGCGTTAATCAAAAAGCGTTTTCAAATCTAAATCTTTAGCTTCGTAATCATATGCGTCAGCCGATGCTCCATCCAGTTCTGGATACGGTTCTGTTGCAGCTTTTCCACCCGTGTAACTGCATTGCACAACCCATGCCGGAACCAGTATATACGTTTTCTTCTCCCGCTTTTTTGTATATTTTCTTTTGCCTTCTGCACAAAATTACATATCCAAATTGATATTATATATATGAATAATGTTGCCATCCTCAATTTCTTTTCAGACTGTTTTGAATGTCAGCAAATGTACAGAAGTCTGAATATTCGCCTGCTGTTTCCATCGCAGCCACTACGTTATTGGCGATAAACATATTGTACGTTTTTGTCAAAAATACAACAATGAAATCGATGGGTTCACAAAAAGCCATCGCTTCCCCAGTTTTAGTTTCGCGGTTGTAAATGCCCAATATACGAATTGGAAATCAATGGAATTCCATCGACTGTTTCATTGATATACAAGTTTACCCACCAACGCCTGTCAAAGCCCCATATTCAAACCATCCCGCCTTTTTTCTCTTTTTTCTGAAACGGACTTCTAACTTCAATTTTACGGATTCTCATTCCAATTCTATCGTCATATAGACTTTTTGAAACACGCTCTCCAGTTGTTCCTTCAAGCCAAGAACGGAACAGCTCTGATTTTCCGCATAAATCTGTCCCTAATTCCGTTTCATCCAAGCTCCATCCGTGATTCAAGCATACCTCTGTCGTCGTATAAAATCCATCATCGCCAAACTGCTTTTCTCCATCCTTGCAGAATGATTTTCGTCGATTTGAAGGGAGTTTCCAGCAAATCCTCATCATGCGCCAGCATGGTCTTGAAGCTTGTCTTCATTCGCCTGAATCCGGCAGACTCGCTTCACCTCAACGTGCTCCACCTCCGGCACATAAATCGGCGGCGCGTCAATGCTGATTGTTTTCCCTGTTCACATCAATTTCTTCTATCCATGCTTCCGGCGTTTCCTGCACCAGCTCGATAATCGAAATCAATTCTGCGCTCGCCAGTGTCGGCATGAGCAAGAGCGCACAAAATACAGCGAAAAAAACTTCTCATTGTACATCCTCCCATGTGATGATTTCCGGGCAATCGAGCACATGCTCCATCAGTTTGGCGGGATCGACAAACTCGCCCGTCTGCGCGTTGACGATCATCGTTCGATAGAACAGGCGCGAAGTAATCGGCGAATCGGCAAACTCTTTATAATTCCGCGTCTTGGTATTCGCACCGAAATAATAATCGCATTCCGCCATCCATACGGGAATCGTGACAACCTCCTTTGCATCGTTCAGATAACAGCAATAGCCGAATCGAAGTGCGAACAAATTGCGGATATGCCCGCTTCAATCTGCTGTTCAAGGCTTTCGATCACCTTCTGAATCGGGCTGAAGCGGCACATCTTCAACCAGCACATCCTTCTGGATCATCGGCTCGACATAGAAGAATGAATAACTGCCATCCACATAAGTATCAAAATCCCCATGTCGGGCTTCTAAAATCCGCCCAATATTGATAGCAGCCATTCCGCTCCCAAATCTGGGGGTCGAACGGCGCATCGTCGTCCCGCACGTATTTCACAGGCATATTGGCGCCCGTCAGCACCGGAATGCCATTGAAGCGCTGACGCATTTCCAGTATGTATAACGGTCTTGTATTCTTCGCAACCTCCACCCCAAATCGGTTCAAGGTCAATGGGGATATTCGGAAACAGGCGGCTAAGCTCGCCATTCGCAAGGTCAACCGGTTTTTGAATAGTCAAATCGTATCCGTCAAAAAACGGCTTCCCCAGTCAACTTCATTGATACGATACGATTTTCGCTGCTACTCTCAAGGATGCCGCTCTCCTCTATTTTTTAACTTCTGTATTCCATGATGACAGAAAGCATTGTCGTAGCTGTCTCAGGGGCGCTAATAAAATAAAAAGGTCACGCTGTTCGCCCGTTTCAGGGTTATCGTAATTGAAAACCGTTCCGCCATCGCCTCCTGCCTGACCTTCGTCATGCTCGCGGTCGCAAAAATGTTATATGCCGCGCTTTCCAGCGGATACTGCGGTTTTCCAGCGTAATCACAGGCGTTCTCAACCTCCGACAGAATCGGCGCAATATCCACCTCAAATCGTCCGCCCCCTTTACGTCCGTATAACTGGCCGTCCAGCGCCCCCAGTGTCTCGATCTGCTCCGCAGTTCGGTCGGAAATTCCCTTCGTTCTTCGCTGCCGCCAGCGTCGGCACAGCATCATTTGCGCAAAGCGCAGTAATCATTCTTTTTCATTGTACATCCTCCCCCACCTGATGATTTTCGGGCAGTCCAGCAGTTTTTTTTCAGCTCAACGGGATTCATAAAATTCTCCCGTCTGCGCGTTGACGATCATGGTGCTGTAATACCGCCCAGACGTGATAGGAATCCCGTCATCTTCTGGATAAATACGCATTTCTGCTTTAGGATTGAATACATAGTCGCACTTTTCCCATACCGGGTATAAAATGATTTCCTTTTTGATCCTGGATAGCAGCAATACCCAAACCTCAATGTATACAACATTTTATATGTCCATCCATTATCTTTTCTTCTACGCTTTGAATCACATCATTTATATCACGCAAGGGAACGTCGTCAATCGTTTTCCGATTTCCTGAATCGCCCAGAACAAAAAACTGAAATTTCCATCCATATCACTTTCGAGCATCCATGATGGTAAGAAAAAATCTCCGTACTTAAACACACTTTCTCCTGACCATTCTTTCGGGATTTTGAAATTGATATCTTTTTCGCTTATTTTTAATATCGTATCCCATGCGCCTACCAGAACCGGAATCCCTTCCATGTTTTTTGTCTCAATGTGCATTTGTAGTTCCCCCGTATAATCATCTATACCCGCTCTAAAAATCGAATCGAAAACTGAACATTCCTGAATATTTTTTGATTTCGGCGTTCTTTTTTCAAATAATATGCTTTTATTCTTCATTTAACTGCGTATTCTCTTTCAGCTCGTTTTCGTCGAATTCATATCGTTCAGGTTTTCTATGATACCCTTATCTGTTTTCCTTCAGTTCCTTTTTCTTCGTTTCAATCATGATATGGTTACTCGTCAGCGGCTTAATTGTCTATGATGAGTTCGGTCTCTCTACCGTTTTCTTCGACGTGCGCAAAAATATATCCGTTTTCTTCTCTTTGAATAGCGTTTTTCCGGCAGAACAATCTCGTCGATGACATTTTTTTTCGCAAATAATCGGCATAGCCATATTGACCCATTATCGGTTTGATATCCACACGTACTACTCGACCATATTGATCTGTATGGTCTGCCGTCCATCTTCCCTTTGTTTCAACCTGTTCACGCCAGTGACGGGGAAATCATCTCGCCCCCCGCGCTCGCCATCGTCGGCACAAGCAAGAGCGCACAAAGCACGGCAACAAATATCTTTTTTCATTGTATATCCTCCCATGTGATGATTTCAGGGCAATCCAGCAGTTTTTCTTTCAGTTTGATGGGATTCATAAATTCTCCCGTCTGCGCGTTGACAATCATCGTTCGATACATCAGCCGCGCCATCGGGGCTGCCTCCGCGCTTCTTTGTATTCCTTTGTTTTTTCCTTTGGGTTATAATAATAATCACATTCTATTTTGCCAAACCGGGAAAAAGCTTACGTGTCTTCATCATTTTTTCCCCGATATAGCAGCAATAGCCGAATCTGATTGCGTATATGTTCCGGTCCTGATATTTTCCTCAATTTTATTTTTGTACGGCTTCAAAAAACCGATTGATATCCTGTTTTCGGAACATCATCATATTTTCACTTTCCATGAGGGGAAGGCCACTCGAACGTTCCATCCGCGCCGTCGTGATAAGCCGCGTCGTTCCAACACGAAGAAAAAATCGCCCCCCCATCTAAAGGTCTTTTGATTGCTTTCCAGGGTTTCTTAAATCCTGGTTTTCTCCGATACGCCAACAAGGGTCTCCCGCGCCCATCGATTCCTCCATCTTTCTGCCTCAGCGTGGCATATCTGGGGCGGCTGTTTTCAATGATTTGCACCGAAGAAAAACCTGCCTCGAGTTCAAAATCCGGGAAAAGAGTCTGAAGATTGTAGTGATGCTCTCCCATTCCTTTTTGTATGGTCTCATCGTCTTCAACATCGCTGGAACAGAACGTCTTTTCCGCTGGGGATTTCTTATTGTCAAACGCTTTTTGAATCTAACTTGATCGCATAGGACCGACAACATCTGTGTTTCCTTATTGTGAAGTGTATTTTGATCATAATCAAACCGTTGTCGCGCTATGCAAAACGTTTTGCGCCGTCTTCCGTTGTCCGCGTAGTATTGACCGCACACGCGCCCTATTTCACAGTCTTCCTATTTGGGTTTTCAACCACTATGGGGGACAATTCGACCTCCGGGACGTCCGCGTCAATATAGATATTTTCTTCCGTATTGATCTTTACGGTCAGTACACCACTTCCTTCGGGCTCTGCTCCCGAAGCGTTTTATGTTCCTGATAACTTTCTGCGCAACAAACAGCCGGAATCGTCGGCACAAGTAAGAGCGCACATAGCACGGCAAATATTTCTTTCAACTCAACGGGATTCATAAATTCACCTGTCTGCGCGTTGACGATCATCGTGTGATAATTCAACTCATTCACATAAGAGACGCCCGTCATGTTTCTTTCATATTCTTTTCCTTCTTCGGGATTATAAATATAAGTACATTCAACATTCCAAACAGGATATAAAGTAATCTCCTCGTTTTTCATTCAAATAGCAGCAATAGCCAAACCTCAGTGCATATACATTCCGAATATATCCTTCCTGAATTTTTTGGTTTCAATGTTCTCAATCACTTTATCCATGCTACATAGCGGTACATCGTCGATTAAGACGCTTTTCTTTTTCAGTGGTGACGCCATAAAAAGTATCCGCCGTCGGTATATGCTTCCAATCTTAACCACGGTAAGAAGAATGCTCCCCCAACGAAAGCTCTGCTCAACATTCCAGCTTTCTGGCTTTTCAAAAAATCTAAATCCTGCTGAATCCTCAAAGTTGGATCTACCGCACCCAGCAAAACTGGTATATCATTGATTTTTTTGTCGAACAATGCAGCGATAATACGGTCTGGAGTTGACCACCGTATCCAGCCAAATCAATTCAAAAATCAAGATTATAGTCCGGAAAATAGGACTCAATTTGAGGAAAAATGCGGTCAAACGCTTCTTGAACGGTAATTGATTTTCACCAAGATATCTTTTATTCCAATCAACTTCATTAGAGCAATAGTAATCTTCTATGCTCTCCTCCACTATATCGCTATCAGATTGCTTTCTTCGGGTATTATCAACACTTATTTCAACAGCTTCCACTCCAACTGTATAAACTGCTTCTACATGAGTTAGTTCACCCGTTTGATCGTCTTCATATTCCCAACATTGCACCCCTTCCTGCGCACTTTCTTCCGTTACCGTTCTTCATTTGTTCACCGTGAATACTATTCTTTGTGTTTTCTTCCGTAAACTGTCGTGGATTTTCCGCCAAAATAATAGGTACGGCATCATATTGACCCATAATCGGTTCAATATCAACGTGTATTTTCTGTCATACCGCTCTGTATAGTCCGCCGTTCCATCTTCCCTTGTTTCAACCTGTTCACGCAGTTCAGTGACGGAAATCATCTCGCCGCGCGCCGAAGCAAGAAATCATCAGCATGAGTGCTGATGCAAAAAACAGCGTCATCCATTTTTCTCATTGCACATCCTCCATCATTGAATGATCGTCGGCATACAATATTTCTCCATACCCGTTTTTTTCGGGCTGTAAACTTCGCCGGTCTGCGCGTTAATCAAAACGGTCTCAAAAGCATCTCTCATTTTCAAAATCATCTGTATCATCAGGGCATCTTTTTCACCTAATGGTTCAATATCCTTTTGCTTCTTTCCTTCAATATATCTGCATTTCAGAACCCACGTCGGCACAAGCACAAAATCCCAGATATCATCCGCTTTTTTCGCTGCTTTGCCCGGTTCGGCATACAACATACGTCAGCGCCATGCTGTACACTTGGTCAATTTTCTTTTTCTTCGATATAACGTCGAACATCTGCTCGCCGTTTCAAAATCACAGACTTTCATATCGCTGTACAGTTCTTTTTTCGTCTCCTTAAAGGCATTTTCATACATGATTGTATACCTTTCACTATTTCTATAATAACCATACAGCATGTCATACGTTTTATATGCCCAGTTACAATCTACTTCTCCGTTATCGAAACATACAGGTGCCGTCAAGTTAATCGGAACTCCCCTTATCATCTGTTTCGCTTCAATCATATATCCGCCTTCACTATCTACATTCGCCCAATCAACCTCTCCAAACGGCTTTGTAGAATAGGCGCACACAAAATAATTAACTTTTTCCAGCCAGAGCTTCGTCTCCTCAAAATCAAATATATCATTAAACCCGCACCCCCTATCATTCGAACGCAAACTCCTCAATTGGTTTTCTCCTGATTTTGCGCATAGACTTCATCCAAATCGTATGTCTCAACTGCCAATAATCATTAGCAATTTCGTATTCATGCTGATGAAGATTCTCATCTGATACATTTTCGTTTTCCTTATAAATTCTCACAATCATATCGATATTCTGGATGCCCTCGACAACTTTCCAGCCATCATTTACATATGCCTGAACTGCATCGTCGTTCCTTCGATCCATTGTCACTTTTCAGCACTGGTAATGTCTCCACCTCCGGCACATAAATCGGCGCGTCAATGCTGATTGTTTTCCCGTTCACATCAATTTCTTCTATCCATGCTTCCGGCGTTTCCTACCAGCTCGGTAATCGAAATCAATTCTGCGCTCGCCATCGTCGGCACAAGCAGAGAGTACGCAAAGCGCGGCAAATATCTTTTTTTTCATTGTACATCCTCCCATGTCGTCATCTCCGGCACGGCAAACGTCGCTTCATCGCCGGTCGTGATGATTTTCATCTCGCCGGTTTTGCGCATTCAGCGGAATCTGCGCAAATTCATACGCTTCCACCGATTCAGCTCCGAAATGCTCGTGGAAGCTGTCCACAATACTTGCTTTCCGTTCGGTACATAATCGCAATCCAGCACCCACATCGGTACAGCCCATGCGTAATCCTCCATTTCGGGATTGAGTATCGCATATATCCCAGCCGCAGCGCATGGATATTGCGGATACGCCCTGTTGTAATTTCCTTTTTCGATACTTTCTCAACACCGATCAAGCGGCGCAAGCGGCACGTCCTCCTCTGCTCCACAGTGCGGATACGGTTCATGCTGACGTACACACTGTAATCCGTGTTGCTCGATGTATACATCTTCAAATATACATTCGTCCGCCAATCCGAGCCAAGGCTATAAGGTGCAAGACGGTTCGCGATACGGTTTGTTTCCGGCGTAGACCCATACGCCACGCGAAAGCTGTTATCCCCGAGAGTAGAGCAAAGCGCCCCGATCATCGGGATGCCATTCACCACTTGTTCCGCACGGATGGTGTAATAGCCCTTGCCCCCGTTATTCTCCCCGTCGATGGCTGTGCTTCCATGAATCGCAATGCGCTTGGGCGCAATCGTGCAACCCTTATTCGGATATGCTTCGTCAATCACGTGTTGAAAACACGCCATTGCTTCCGCCACGGTTTGAGTGCCGCCGCGTATGTACGAACTATTCATATCCAGTTCCCACGGATAGCGGTAATCGTTCGGCTTTGCGTCGTAATTCGACCATTTTTCCCCGAGCCATTCGCCCGTATTCATGCCAAATTCCTTTGGCGCTTTCGTAATCCGTCGTCATGCCCCATACCAAGGTTCCCCAACCACATCAAACGGTTGGCTGTTCATGTCATATCGAAACCACGTCATGCCGTTTCGCTCAAATGCGTTTTCAGCATCACGTCGGCGATTTCCGGCGTAAACGGCCGATCGTTTTCCACCGTGATGACAGGGCATTTCTCCACATCTGGTACGAGAATCGGGATATCCACGTTCAACTCGCCGCTCGGCGTGTCGTAAGTCTTTGTCCACCGTCCCTCTCCACCGTCTGTCGATGCAGCTCAGCAATGGAAACCAAATCAGAATTCGCGCTCGCCATCGTCGGCACAAGCAAGAGCGCACAAAGCGCGGCAAATATCTTTTCATTGTATATCCTCCCATGTGATGATTTCCGGGGCAGTCCAGCAGTTTTTCTTTCAGTTTGGCGATTCATAAATTCACCCGTCTGCGCGTTGACAATCATCGTTCGATACATCAGCCGCGCCATCGGGGCTGCCTCCGCATCCTCTTTGTATTCCTTTTGTTTTTTCCTTTGTTATAATAATAATCACATTCTATTTGCCAAACCGGGAAAAAGCACGTCTTCATCATTTTCCCCGATATAGCAGCAATAGCCGAATCTGATTGCGTATATGTTTCCGGATATTTCCTTCCTCAATTTTATTTTGTATGGCTTCAAAAACCCGATTGATATCCGCAAGCGGAACATCATCATATTTCTTTTCAATTTCCATGAGAGGCGCTACTCGAACGTTCCATCCGCCGTCGTGATAAGCCATATCGTTCCAACACGAGAAAAAAATCTCCCCCATCTAAAGGTCTTTGATCGCTTCCAGCTTTCAGGTTTCTTAAATCCTATCGTTTTCTCCGATACGCCAACCACAGGGTCTCCCGCGCCCATCAGGATGGGTATTCCCTCCATCTTCTGCCTCAGCGTGTAGGTATATCTGGGGCGGCTGTTTTTCAATGATTTGCACCCAAGAAAAACCCAGTTCGAGTTCGAAATCCGGGAAAAAGAGTCTGAAGATTCTTAGTGATGCTCTCCATTCCTTTTTGTATGGTCTCATCGTCTTCAACATCGCTGGAACAGAACGTCTTTCCGCTGGGGATTTCTTCGTTATTGTCAAACGCCCCTTTTGAATCGCTTGGATCGCATAGGATCGACACATCTGTGTTTCCTATTGTGAATATTTGAATATCATAATCAAACCCGTTGTCGCTATACATAAAACGTTTTGCGCCGTCTTCTTCCGTTGCGTCCGCGTATTGACCGCACACGCGCCCTATTTCACAGTCTTCATATTTGGGTTTTTCAACAACCACTATGGGGAACACATTCGACCTCCGGGATGATGACGTTCGTGTCAATATAGATATTTCTTCCGTATTGATCTTTGCAGTCAAATATCACTTCTTTCGGGCTCTGCTCCCGAAGCGTTTCTATGTTCTGATAACTTTCTGCGCAACAAACAGCCGGAATCGTCGGCACAAGCAAGAGCGCGCAAAGCACGGCAAACATCTTTTCATTGTATATCCTCCCATGTGATGATTTCGGGGCAATCCAGCAGTTTTTCTTTCAGCTCAACGGGATTCATAAATTCACCTGTCTGCGCGTTGACGATCATCGTGTGATAATTCAACTCATTCACATAAGAGACGCCCGTCATGTTTCTTTCATATTCTTTTCCTTCTTCGGGATTATAAATATAAGTACATTCAACATTCCAAACAGGATATAAAAAGTAATCTCCTCGTTTTCATTCAAATAGCAGCAATAGCCAAACCTCAGTGCATAATATACATTCCGAATATATCCTTCCTGAATTTTGGTTTCAATGCTCTCAATCACTTTATCCATGCTGCATAGCGGTACATCGTCGATTAAGACGCTTTTCTTTTCAATGGTGACGCCATAAAAAAGTATCCGCCGTCGGTATATGCTTCCAATCTTAACCACGGTAAGAAGAATGCTCCCCAACGAAAGCTCTGCTCAACATTCCAGCTTTCTGGCTTTTCAAAATCTAAATCCTGCTGAATCCTCAAAGTTGATCTACCGCACCCAGCAAAAAACTGGTATATCATTGATTTTTGTCGAACAATGCAGCGATAATACGGTCTGAGTTGACCACCGTATCCAGCCAAATCAATTCAAAATCAAGATTATAGTCCGGAAAATAGGACTCAATTTGAGGAAAAATGCGGTCAAACGCTTTGAACGGTAATTTGATTTTCACCAAGATATCTTTTTTTCCAATCAACTTCATTAGAGCAATAGTAATCTTCTATGCTCTCCTCCACTATATCGCTATCAGATTGCTTTTCTTCGGGTATTATCAACACTTATTTCAACAGCTTCCACTCCAACTGTATAAACTGCTTCTACATGAGTTAGTTCACCCGTTTGATCGTCTTCATATTCCCAACATTGCACCCCTTCCTGCGCACTTTCTTCCGTTACCGCGTTCTTCATTTGTTCACCGTGAATACTATTCTTTGTGTTTTCTTCCGTAAACTGTCGTGGATTTTCCGCCAAAATAATAGGTACGGCATCATATTGACCCATAATCGGTTCAATATCAACGTGTATTTTTTCTGTCATACCGATCTGTATAGTCCGGCCGTCCATCTTCCCCCTTGTTTCAACCTGTTTCACGCAGTTCAGTGACGGAAACCATCCTCGCCGCCCGCGCTCGCCAGTGTCGGAACAAGCATCATTACGGCCATCGCCGCAAACAATCGTTTCATCCTCATACGCTCCTTTTGACGGAAAGGAGCCGTCCTCCCAATAACGGGCGGACAGCTTACAAAATCAGGGGCGACCCTTTCGGGCCGCCCCGGAAGGGTGGTTTACTTGGCAGAACGATATCCTCGTTCTCGTGGGTCGGCGTTTCGCCCGCGGCGATCTTCGCCTTGTAGTCGATGCCCGATCCGTTCGGCACGAGCACCAGGCTGTTCATGCTCTCCGGCAGGTCGTAGCGAATCCAGACGAAGAACTTGCCGTCCTTGTTCACGCCGAACGCGCCGTCGCGGTTTTGCAGCTCCACGCCGTCGGCGACGAGCGTATAGCTGTTGATATACGCCAGCTCCATCTCACGCTTGCTGTCCGTGCCGGCCTCGAACACCTCCGCCCATTCCGGCGCATCGAACACGACCTCGCCGCTAATATCCACATCGGACACGCGAATCGTCGCCTGCGCACTGTATGCACTGGTCGTCACAGAGCCGGTGTAGGCTTCGGTCTGACCGTTCAGATTAACCTTGAACGGCAGGCGGAAGATGCCGCGGTTCTCCAGGGGTCATCATGTATTCGTGGTAGACGTTCTTCTCGTCCTGCGCCCAAACGCTCATGCCATACAGGATAGACATTTCAATTTCGATCTCATCCGTCGGTTCGAAGCCGTCCGGCATTTCGACCTCCTGAAGCCCTGAATCGTGTGGCGTTGACGCGTTCATCGCCGCTATCCAGAATGGTCAGCGGCTTGCCGTTCATCGCCGCGCCGTCACCCACGCCCATGGATTCATAGGCGATGTAGCCGACAGGGGTGGCCGGAGAAATACGTCACGATCTCCCGCTGGATGGCGTCGTCCGATATATAGGCGTGGCCGGTGGCGTATTTGCCCGCCTCCACGCTCTCCCACGTCGTCAAAGCCGGTCGGCATTCCTCGCCGGTGATGAAGCCGGTCTTGCAGGTCGCTGGTCAGCGTGTAGGAATAATACAGCTTGTAGCCGTCGTAATACGCCTGATTGAGCGTCAGGTTGAAGCGGCGGTTATACAGGCTCGCCATCAGCTCGTCGCGGGTGGTCTTCGGCGCTTCGGTCGCGCTCTGCGAGGGCGCGCGGTCACGGCCTGCGTGTCGTTGTAGGTGGCGGATACGTCCTCCAGCTTTTCCAGCCGTCCGACGCTCTGCTCGTTGTCGTCGTTGTTCACGGATTGGCCGAAAACGCCGAGGTTCGCGGCCAGCGCGCCGCCGACGATCAACGTCATCACGATGGCGAAGACCAGCGCGGTCGAAATCTTTTTTCACAATCGGTTCTTCCTTTCTGATTGCCCGCAGCACCGCCTGACGGCGCTCGGGCGGAAACTGGCGCTCTGGGGAAGGCATGCCTTCAGCGCGTTTAACTTCGTTCATCCACCAAATTCACACCCCTCCCAAGGTCTTTTTTCAGCATCTGCTGAGCCACGCTCACCCTTTTTAAATCGAGCCTGTCGCCTTCATTTACAAGTCTGGCAGAACTCAGTCTGCACAGGGCAGGGAAACCTGCCCTTAATTACCTAGTAGCAGAGGACAGAGAGCGCGTCAAGGGCGGCGAAGCCGCTTGCGAAGCCCTTGACGTGAACTCTGTTTTCTGCTATCAACCAGCTTCGTCTTCCTGCATCTCTATGTGCTTCATGCTCATGTACTTTTTTCCGCCCCATTGGGTTCCGGCAACATGACGCAGTCTCGCGCATACCAGCATCAAAGCCGAATAGCCATCGGGAAAAGTGCCTACTACGCGCGTCCTGCGCCGGATCTCGCGATTCAGACGCTCAATGACGTTGTTGGTACGGATTTTTTGCCAGTGCTCGGGCGGAAAATCCATATATGTCAGCGTTTCTTCTATACTATCGCAGATCTTTTTCGAAGCTTCCTTCAGTTTCATGTTTCGGAGTTCTTCTGCAACCGCTTCTGCCTTTTTCCGGGCAGCTCCTTTATTCTCCTGTGCATGAATTGCTTTGAGCATCAGCGCAACCTGCTTGATCTTTGCCTTCGGTACCGTAGAAAACACATTGCGATAAAAGTGAACGACACAGCGCTGATACCTGGATTCCGGGAAGACTTCACCGGCTGCTTCGAGCATGCCGAGGCACTTGTCGCCAACAATGAGCTTGATACCCTTCAATCCGCGGTTGCGCAGCCATTGAAAAAACTCCTTCCAGCTTTCCTTATCTTCCTTCATCCCTTCGGCTGCCCCCAGAACCTCACGGTATCCGTCTTCATTAACTGCTATGGCCACAAGAATGGCTACATTCTCATATTCGCCGCCCCAGTTCCGTTTCAGATAAATGCCATCCACATACACATAGGGATACTTTCCACCCCTTCAAGTGGCCGGTTTCTCCACTGTTCGATGTGTTCGTATGCCTTCTTGTTCAGTTCGCTGATCGTTGAGGAAGAAACCTTGCAGCCCCATAGCGCTTCCGTGATATCTTCTACGCGGCGCACCGACACACCTGCCAGATACATCTCCATGAGTGCTTCTTCTACGCTGGATTCCCGCCGACGATAACGCTCAATAATCGCTGTTTCAAAGCTAACTCCCTTGAGCCGCGGCACATGGAGCTTAACCTCTCCAGCGGTTGTCATGAGATTGCGATTGTAGTGACCGCTCCGATAACCTTGCCGTTGTTCGCTGCGTTCATAACGTTCAGCTTGTGTCAGCTTCTCCGCTTCTGCCTCCAGCAGGCCATTTAGCGTTTCTTCGACGCTTCCCCGCACAAGTTCTTTCAGCTGCCCCTTGATTACTTCCTCGTTCAGTGTTACAATCTTCTCAGACATAGTTTACTCTCCTTTTTGAATGGTGTGTAGCAACTTTCATTCTACCAGAGTTTGTATTGCAATATGCCAGCAAGGGAGAGGGATTGATTGTACTAGAACCGATTCAGAAAAAGAAATATCGGAGACGAAAATAGCAGGAATCCCGATGGGAGCAGGAGATCCTGTTGCATTTGGATGGAAAGCATGCCGAATGCTGTGCAATCGGCGAAGCAGACGAAAGATGATATCTTATTTGGAACCGATTCATTCAGAAAATCCGAACAGCTTGAGGAGGATGTCCCGCTTTGCAGCTTTGACAAAGTTCAGAGCACCGTAAGAAGTTGATTCAGAACGGGTACATCCGGCGTGTGTATGCTCTGCGGTTTGGATACTGCTGTTATCGAGATGTGGAGGAAATGTACTTTATCCGGTGTAGCAGATTGAATGTGATTATGCGTTTGACCCGTCAAAACAGCTTTCACCGGATGAAAGCTATCCGGTTATGGAGCGGATGCACTACAGCACGATGATTGTCAATGCGCAGACCGGCGAATTTATGAATCCTGTCAAACTGAAGGACGGGCTGCTGGATGCTCCCAAGGTGACTTCATGGAAGGATGTGCGGTGAGTGGATGATGGCGCTATGAAATTGATTTCAGGGAAAAACGCTCGTGCTGACAGAAGCAGAATGGGTTAAGTGCCCGTATTGTAAGCAAAAACCAGAACCAAAGCATTTTCAGATACAGTATTGCTCAATTTTCCTTTGTATTGCCCGAAATGCAAACGAGAAACAAAAAAGTTAGTCTTCTAAATATGAAACTATATCAAAATATACGGTGAGAATATAAAAAGAGTTTGTTTCCGATTAAACGGATTCAAACTCCATGAAAATAATAGAAGATAGAATGCTACCTGTCAGACGCAAAGACGCTGTACAGAGACAGGCTATCTAAGAAATCAGATTGCATTTTCCTTTTCGTTTTCGTTTTCAGAATGGCGCATAATGTTCAATATATCGTTGACGATACGAATAAGCTCATGAGCCTCATATTCCGTGCATGTGCTGACAAGGCGCATCAGGCGATCCAGATTGGGTGTTTCAGTCTTAGGAGCGGAGTAGAAGATGGTATTAGCGTCAACATTGAGTATGCGAATAAGCGGGTAAAGCGTTTCCAACTTTGGATTACCTAATCCGCGTTCGATTTGGCTGATTGTGCGTGAATCGATATCCAACATGTCTGCAATCTGTTCTTGCGTGAGCTTGGATTCTGTGCGTGCTTCTTTGACCGCATTTCCCAATGAGATGGAATAATCGTCCATGTATAGATCACCTCAAAGTGTATTCTAACTGACGATCGTTCTGTTTTTAATGCACTGCGAATCCATATTTATTAGGTCTGCAATGCGGGTAAAGAAAATGACGGTTATGCTAAAGATAGAGCCGTATAGAACGGATGGCTGGAATTTCATAGAAATGTAGCGGATAACCATACTCAAGGAGTCGCATTGCGGTGCGTCTCCTTTTTCTTTCGCCCGAAAATTCCCCGGTGTCGATCGCCGCCTCCTGTTCGATTTGCTCACAAAACAAATCGAATGGAGGAAAATATGAAAACGATCAATCTGCGGGTGCTTTACCCGGATGCATATAAATCAGACTATTACGTTGAAGTGCCGGATGAAGTGGCAGAGGTATTTGAGACCTTCGAACGCATGGAGAAAGCGTATATGCAGCGCGTGTATTATCATAAGGCATATTATACGCTTGACTGCTCAGACGAGATCGAGCATAGCGTCGTGTTCAAGGTGCTTTCGCCGGAAGAAATCTATGAGCGAAAATTGACGAAGGAACAACTTCATGCTGCTATTTCAATGCTTCCGGATAAACAGGCGAAGCGCATTTATGCCCGCTATATTCTTGACATGAGTAATGTTGAAATTGCGAAAGCGGAGGGGGTCAGCAAAGCGGCGATTACCTATTCGATTCAGCGCGGAATGCGAGAATTGGCGCGTCGAATCAAAAAAGTTTTAAGAAAAAATCTCGATAAGGCTTGATAAAGGCTGTGCAGCAACGCTGCATGGGCATTAAAGCCATACGGCAGGGGGATGACTCTGCCGTATCCTTGTGATGCCGAAGTCTGTCTTGGATTGCAAGGACAGCGTGGAAGAAACGGTTGAGGAATATTGCGACGTTGCCGAAAAAGCAAACAGATAACAGAGAGTGAGAGCAAGTCCAAATGCAGGACATAAAAAAGCGCTGTACAGAATCATTTCCATACAACGACAGATGCCTTTTCCCCAAACAGATCTCACTATGCGTTCCGGTATGGGCTAATGCCAGCGCACTTAGTGGGTTTGACGATGTATTTCGTTTTTCTCATGATTTCAGGTCTGCAAACAGCTCATCCAAATCGGTGTAGCTTTCACGGACGGATCTTTTTGCAATCCTCTCTGCTTCCGACATAGCGGCAGTTGGTTGAGCAGAAAGACCAGCTGCAACGGCAGTACAATGATGCCAAACGCCAGGTGCAGAAGTATGGCATTATCAAGCAGAATGTGGATGGCATCCTGCGGACAACGCCGGAAAAGGAGCAGATGCAGGAACGGTAAGTTGCGCAAGTTTTTCTTCACAATCGGCTGACAGTTCAAACAATATCTGCTATAATTAAAACAAAGATTCTTAAAAAAACCTCAACTGGAAAGGAGATTTTTCAAATGGACAGCAACCTCATTCCGTATCAGCCTGTAATCTCCGATATTAAAAATTTGATTACCTCAGGTCAGAACGTTGCCTATAATGCAGTTAACCGCGCAATGATTATGACCTACTGGAACGTTGGAAAGCGCATTGTTGAAGAAGAACAGAGCGGTGCTGAGCGTGCAGAGTATGGCAAACGGCTGATTTCGATTCTGTCTGATGAACTCACGAAAGAAAGTTTGGAAGCAATTATTCTGGTAGAAGTCTCCGATACTACCGAAAATTTTATTTGTGCTTTCCCGACTTTGAGATTTGGAACACGCGTGTTCCAAATCTCAACTGGTCACATTTTCGTGCGTTGTTACGTGTTTCTGACGAAGATGCCCGTGTTTGGTATATGAATGAAGCCGCCAATGAAAATTGGAGCGTTCGTACCCTTGACCGCAACATTGGCACACAGTATTATTATCGGCTGCTCCATTCTCCGAAAAAAAGAGGCTGTGATGGCAGAGATGAAAGAGAAAAACGGTGACGGAACCCAAACACCAATTTGAACTTCTTAAAAGTCCCATTGTGGCAGAGTTTTTGGGATTCCGCACCGAAGATTCCTTTGCAGAGTCCGATTTGGAGTCTGCAATTCTTTCTCACATTCGGGACTTCCTCATGGAAATGGGCAAAGGGCTTTGCTTTTGTGGCCCGGCAGCAGCATATTGTGACCGACACGGAAGATTATTACATCGACCTTGTGTTCTACAACATCGAACTGAAATGCTATGTTCTGATTGACTTGAAGATGGGGACGATCACCCATCAAGATGTCGGCCAGATTGATATGTATGTTCGGATGTACGATGAACTCAAATGCAAAGAGGGTGACAACCCCACGATCGGCATTCTGCTGTGTGGCGAAACCAGCGAGGACATCGCGAGATACTCTGTCCTGCATGATAACGACCATCTGTTCATGTCGAAGTATTTGACTTACCTGCCGACCAAAAAGAACAGCTGCGGGCCGAGATCGAGCGGCAGAAGAATATTTTCTATATGCAACATCCGAAATTAGATGATAAACAATAATGCTCATGAAAAACATTTAACTTTTATAGATATAGGAGGCAGTAATGAATGTTGAAAATTGTATAGAAGCACAATATCGTGAACTAATGGAGTGCAGTGAACCCAATGCAGAGTATGCGGACTTGTACAAAGCATTTACGCATCCACATCTTCGAGAAATTCTTACAACTCTGCATCACGATTTGATTCTTCTTTTCAAAAGGATGAATGATCGTTTGCCCACAGGTGAGTATGTGAAGCACACTTCTGGGCCGATGAGAGTCGAGAGCTTATCAGGCGTTTGGACATCATCAATGGACTTTTTTGGGGCTCTTAAAGATACTCCCCTTGCTTTCAATATAGATTCTTATTATGCCGATTTGTTTTTAAAATGTCGAGATTTTTTGCGTTCTAGCGGTGGTAGCAAGTTACCTCCCAATATGGCCAAAATAGACCTATATTATATGATTCCAATATTCACTCCCGTTTCAAGTGTTACCGTTTCTCATGAGCAACAGGAACTGACCTACCAATTAAAACCTGGTTGGTGAGGGCTCTTATGCAAATGTTTTCAAATACAAAGACACTTTCTATAATAGATTTTTTATATTAAAGCGAGCAAAAAAGGGACTGGATGCAAAAGAGTTGGCGCGTTTTAGAAGAGAGTATGATGTAATGAATACACTGTCCTCTCCGTATGTTGTTGAGGTTTATAACTATAACTCTGCCAAAATGAGTATATTATGGAATATATGGATGATACATTAGATGGATATATTTCGAGCCATAATTCAACCTTAGACTGTAAGCAACGCAAGTCGATAGTTCTTCAAATATTACGAGCGTTTGAGTATATTCACTCAAAAGGTCAACTTCATAGAGATGTAAGTCCGAAAAAATATTTTAGTCAAACTTTATGAAGATACCATCGTTATCAAAATTGCAGATTTTGGACTAGTTAAAATCCCGAACAGTTCACTCACATCAGCAACTACAGAGCCTAAAGGCTATTTTAACGACCCAATTCTTGCGGTAGAAGGATTCAACACCTATAATATTGAACATGAGATATATGCACTGACGCGGATTGTATATTTTGTTATGACAGGAAAAATGAACACTAATAATATAGTTAATCAGTCCTTGAAAAAAAATTCGTTGAAAAGGGATTGAATCCAGACCGCTCCAAGCGATTTAAAAATGTTTCTGAAATGCAAATTGAATTTGGCAATTTAACATAGAAACAGCCAAGTCCATCATCATTAAATCATTATAGCCCATATTCTTGTTTTGACATGGGACTGTCAGAACAAGCCCCCAGAAAAAAAGAAAAAGAAAAAGATGCGAGAATCACACATTATTTTTCTACAATATAATGTGTGAATGTAAATGGAGGTGATAGTATAAATAACATAAGTAACGGAGGAAAGCGGGTGCAGTTTGCCCCTAATGCCAGTATTTAGTGGGCTTGATGATGTATTTCGTTTTTCTTTCAGGTCTGCAAACAGCTCATCCAAATCGGTGTAGCTTTTCACGGACGGATCTTTTGCAATCCTTTCTGCTTCCAACATGGCAGCAATCGTTTCCTTGTTGGGCTGATTCAGAGAGATATCAAACGGAATACGTCCCTCACGGAGCGACTGACGAACAAAATGTTGAACGCGGTGGACAGGTTCATGCCGAGTTCTCCAAAGAGTGCGTCGGCTTGCGCTTTCAAATCCGAATCCATACGGATGCTGATGTTTGTGGTAGAGCCAGCCATAAAACCATCTCCTTTTCTACTGATGAATATAGTATATGTTGTTTGCACGAAGAAATCAATACTTTGCTTGATGATTTACGGCAATTAGCCGGTGTCAAAAAGCAAGACTGGAAGATTCGAAATAACGTGATATGAGAAATCAAACACAGTATTCGTGCCGAATTTTGATGAAATGGCTAAAATAATCACGTCATTTAGCGTGAAAAAGCGGTGAAATATAATTGAATTTCACATGAATATTTGCTATACTATGTTCAGTACCTTTAAGGAGGGACTAATTATGTATAGAAAGATCATGGGCTTCTTGGAAGCATGGAAAGAAAGCGAACACCGAAAGCCCCTTATTTTACAGGGCGCAAGACAGGTCGGAAAGACCTATTCCATTCTGGAGTTCGGGCGTACCCATTACGAAAATGTGGCATACTTCAATTTTGAAACAAATCCAAAAGCTGAACGAAACCTTTGAGGAAAACATCAGCCCCGATTATCTGATACCGATTTTGTCCCATATCGCAGGACAGACTATCGTAAAGGAAAAACGCTGATTGTATTCGATGAGGTGCAGCTCTGCGAAAGAGCGTTGACTTCGCTCAAATACTTTTTGTGAGGATGCTCCAGATTATCACATCATTGTCGCAGGCAGTTTGCTCGGTGTGGCAGTCAACAGAGCTAAATTCTCTTTTCCCGTCGGGAAAGTCGATATGAAAACGCTCTATCCAATGGATATGGAAGAATTTATGTTGGCTCTCGGTGAGAAAGATTTAGTAGAGCAAATCAAAAGTGCTTCCATACAGATACGCCGCTGCCGTCTGCTTTGCATGACGCAGCCATGCAGCTTTACCGTCAGTATTTGATTGTCGGGGGTATGCCAGAATGTGTGATGCAGTTTGCGGAAACAAAAGATTATATTCTTGTCCGTCATACGCAGGATACGATACTTGCAAGCTATCTCAATGATATGAGTAAATATAATAATATTAATGAAATTAAGAAAACACGGCTTGCCTATGATAACATCACCGTTCAGCTCTCAAAGAAGAATACTCGTTTCAATATAAACTGATAAAAAAGGGTGGAAGTGCATCTGAATTTGAAAACTGCAATCGAATGGCTCTGTCTGTCGGGTATTGTTTCACAAGTATATAAGGTAAAACAAATCAAAAAACCTCTTGAAAACTATCGTGATATTGATGCATTTAAAATTTATGTATCCGATTTAGGACTGCTTTGTGCCAAGAAAGATTTAGCAGCGAATGATATTCTCTATATGGTCGATGAGATTAACGACTTCAAAGGGTGGTATGGCGGAGAATTATGTCAATGTCCAGCTTAATATTAACGGCTATAAAACTTACTATTGGGAATCAGAGCGCGGAGCTGAGATCGATTTTATCATTCAGCGCGACGGTCATCTTATTCCCATTGAAGTCAAGTCTGCTGACAACACCAGAGCTAAGAGCTTAAAGGTCTACATGGACACTTACAAGCCCGCTTATGCAATCAAGCTCTCTGCTAAGAACTTTGGTTTTGAGGATAACAAGAAGATCGTTCCTCTTTATGCTGCATTTTGTATCTGAGATAAATAATGCAACGATAACGCTCACAGAAATGTGGGCGCTTTTTTGATTCTTCAAAATAGAGTAATTCAGCGCAAAATACGCGGATTGGCGCGTCGAGTCAAAAAGTTTTAAGAAAATTTCATTTAAGGCTTAATCTTTGCCCCCTAAAACCTGATTATTAGTGAAGGGATTCTTTTCCTTCATTGAACATTGACAATTCCATACGAGCTTACAGGTACAGATCCCATGTGGCGGAGCGGCGGATGAAGCGGCGCGGAGATGGCAAAGACCGAGCGATAAACGCATTTCATCATCCTTGTGTGGCAGGCAGGGCGCGATAAGGCGGCATGGGCATAATGATACTTCCTCACGGCCCCTTATGGAATAGAGGGGAGAACCTACGGTGCGCGTTGCAGAAAACAACGGCACAGGTGGGGCTATGATGCGGATGAGCCGTCCGCAGCCTGTAAGCCTCGATAAAGGCTTATGCCGAATGGGCATCAGAAGCCGTACGGCAGAGAATGATACTCTGCCGTATCCTTGTGATGCCGAAATCCGTCACAGAATGAGCGAGAATTTGGAAAGAAGTGGGTATATTTCCCACATGTTGGGAAAAATAAGTTCAAGAGGTGAGAATATGGAAATGTGCGTCGATCATCAGCTGCATCTGGTATCGATCTGGCTTCCAAATGATGAAAAGGATGTTGCGATTCTGGAACCGGTCTACAGACAGTACAAGGGCACGAAATATCGGGTTGCTGTTTTCAGATCCGGAAGAGAGAATTTGCTGAACAATACTGCAAAACTGCTGAAGATCAATAAGCAGTAAGAAGGCAAAATCGTTGTGATTTGTGAATCGTACAGAAGGAAAAGACACTTGTTTACAGAAAGAGGATTCTATACGGACTGAATGCTCAGAAAAAGGCAGGATATAGGGTATGGAATTCAGGGATTGAGCATATTGCAGGAAAAAACATGCAGGATTTGGACTTGTGGACACGATGGATCGGTTATTTACTGGGGAACGGCGAGGCGGGATGACAATGAGGAGACTGCCGTTGCCGAACTGTTAAAAAAGATGACAAATGGGAAATCTTGGACGCTTGTTGCATATGAAGTGGAACATTGGAATCAGGACTTTTCGCCTTGGGCAGTTCCATCCGTATTTGGACAGGAAGAGTTCACAGGCGGCGCGAAGGAAACGATGGATTGGTTGATAGACCAGTGTATTCCGTTTGTTGAGGGAATCTGACGACGGATTGTTCTGCAAGGTTGATCGGCGGATACTCGCTTGCTGGGTTGTTCAGCCTCTTTACGTTCTATGAAAGCGGAGAATTCAACGGCATCGCAAGCTGCAGCGGATCGTTATGGTATCCGGGATGGAAAGAATATGCGCAGCGCCAGCATGCGCCGGAACGAAGCGTTATGTATTTCAGCCTCGGACAAAAGGAAGAAAAAGACGCGCAACCGGAAAATGGCTGCTGTTGGTGAAATGACCAGATGGCAGCATGAACAGGTGAAGGACGATGGTTGTGTCCGTTACAGTGAGCTTGTCTGGCAAAACGGCGGGCATTTCACAGATGTAGAAAAGCGTATTGCACATGGTTTTGCATGGCTGATTGACCATGCTCAAGGGGTGAACAGATGATGAGAATACTTGTGGATGCGG
>VOFI01002533.1_pt1 | contig 22726 bp, 47 predicted proteins | sample 5384131 | NCBI WGS metagenome assembly VOFI01 (sample SAMN12384728, study PRJNA508395) | human gut metagenome | isolation source: healthy gut H | host: Homo sapiens | reverse complement strand
GCCGCCGAATCCTTCTACCAGCCTTGAGGAATCCGTTCGTCATCGGTGGCCACGAGCACTATCGTCCACCGCGCCGGCCACTTGCTCGTACACCCGTTGGATGACAGTCTTGCCGCCCAACATGGCCAAAGGCTTGCCCGGAAATCTCGTGGAAGCATATCGTGCCGGAATAATCCCTATGTAATTCATTTTTTTAGCTATTAATAAAGTATACCATACAAAAATACAAAAAGATTTTGTAAGGGAGGGTAAAACTCCCTATTTTTTGTGGATAAAAGAACGGATGAAGAAATGTTTCATAGGATTGGGCAGCAATGAATGCACGGCGGCACGGCTTTTGGCAGCGCAGTCCGACTTGCGCATGTCGTTTCCCGGCATCGTGTTTAGTCGCTTGGTGCGGACTGCCCCTGTGGCTTTCGATTCGCCCCGCATGTTTTACAATCAGGTGGCTTGTTTTACTACTCCGCTCACGGCATCGCAAGTCCGCGAATGCCTGAAAAGATAGAACGTGACCACGGGCGTACACCGGAGGATAAGTCGCGAGGCATCGTGAAAATAGACATCGACCTGCTGTGTTACGACGGGGAATTACTCAAACCGGAGGACTGGCAGCGGGGTTATGTCCGCGAGGGGGTAGCGGAACTGGCCTTTTCCTGAAGGACGGAATGCCTACGTATATTTCAAATCATAAAAACAAAAAAGCGTATGAGAACAAGACTTTTATTCATGCTGCTCCTGGCCGGTTGGGCATGGGGTGTGGTGCAGGCCGTTACTGACGAAGGGCGTTACATTGAAGTGACCGGTACTTCCGAGGTGGAAATCGTACCGGATGAGATACATTACAATCGAAATCAAGGAATATTTTGCCGAAGAATTCGACGGCAAATCCAAAGAGGAAGATTACCGTACGAAGGTACCCTTGGCCCGGATAGAGGAAGGGTTGCGGGAAAACACCCGGGAAGCCGGTGATCCCGGACGAAGCCGTGCGCACACAGGAAATCGGCGACTATTGGCGCGAGAGCGGACGGGAGTTCCTCGTTTCCAAGCGGTTTGACCTCACGCTGACCGACTTCAAGCAAATCGACCGCATTGTCCGGCATGTGGACACCAAAGGCATCCATACGATGCGCATCGGTGAGTTGAAAAACAAAGACATGCAGCTTTACCATCAAAAAGGGAAAATAGCCGCCTTGATGGCCGCCCGGAAGAAAGCCGCTTATTTGGTGGAGGCATTGGGCCAAAAAACTTGGAGGAGTGGAACGCATCATTGAAAATGGAAACAACGGCCTTTCTCCCATGTTCACGGCACAAAAGCAACGTAAGTTCTTCCGACGCGGCTTCCTTCGATGGTTTTCGAACGATTAAGAACCATTATTCCATGTCGGTTCGTTTTGAAATTTTAGACAAATGAAAACGGACTACGAAATCAGGCAAGAGACGGAGAAAGACTATCCGCAAGTTTTTCAAGTTGGTGGAAGAAGCCTTCCGGGACATGGAGGAGAGCGACCATCGCGAACAGTTTCTGGTGGGGCGGCTTCGGCATTCCCCCGCATTTGTTCCGGAACTTTCTTTGGTGGCTGACGGGGACGGCGGCGTGGTCGGCTACGGCCTGATGACCCGTGTTGTCGATTCGTTCGGGAAAACTGGAGGCGGAATCCTTGGCGCCGGCTCCCGTAGCCGTACGGCCGGACGCCATGGGCATAGGCAGTGCCTGATTCGGGAACTGCATGCACGGGCCGCCCGGTTGGGCTACAAGTCGGCCGTCGTGTTGGGGCATGAAGGGTTTTATCCCCCTGTTTCGGATACGGGAAAGCTTCGGACTATGGAATAGCATTTCCTTTTGATGTCCCGGCGGAATGTTGTATGGCCGCCGAGTTGGTGGCCGGAGGGTTGCGCGGCACGGGGGTATGGTATGCTATCCGGAAGCGTTTATGGGTGAAGGGGGACTGCCATTCATTTTGTCATATTGTCAGAATGTCAAATCCGAACCCGTGAGAATCGCGTGTATGGGACAGGGCAAGCCTCCGAAGATTTTAAGCGATTCTCGCGTTTCGCCAGATTTAAAAAAAAAGAAAGGACAAACGCGGTAGTGCCTGTCATTTGGGTGGAGTCCGGCGGTGCGCCCCTGCCGCATGGTGAGCCGTTCCGAGTAAGCCGGTTGGGACTTTCCGGGTACAGGATGTCGCGGTGCCCTTGTCGGACGAATAAGAGCTAATAAATTCGCCATGCGCGGAAAAGCCGGTAAAAAGGCCGTGGAGCAGGTCTTCGCTTTGATATTCGGACGTGCGTTTTCCAATCTGCGCCAAGTGAAAAATCGCTTTCAGCCGAACGATTTTCCGTTTGGCGCAGAATGGATTTGATTCTTGCCACGAAAAAACGAAAAAAACTCCGGTTGTCGCCTCTCTGACAACGGCATCATAATCGGACGGCCCCGAAAGGGGCTTTTTCCATGCTTCGCCTTCGGGGCCGTCTTCATGATCGTCTTTAGGAATGACTTTTATGCTTCTTTTTTTAAGGTTTTTGGTGACACTTTGTCCGCATGCCATGGCTTATTCAAAAACCTCGTCGATGCCGCCATATTCCTCCACCGGTGCCTCTTCTGTCAGGATGGTGTCCTACGGCAAGGGTCGGAGAACCCTTCAGGGAATGCTGAACTTCTCGTCGGGGGATATCCCAAGTCTTTGTCTTTATATACCTTTTGGAAGAAATAGGCGCAGACGGGCAAAGCCGAAGGAAAAGGCTCCCTGCCCGTACGTCATGCTGTTGAAATGGATGTCGCGGTCTTCGCCGCCCACAACAACCGGCGGAAGCGATGGCGTGAAGCATACGAACCAACCGTCGGAGTTCCGGTTGGTGGTTCCCGCTCTTGCCTCCATGTCTGCGTTGACATGGTAACGGAAACGCATGCGTCCGCCCGTACCTCCGTTCATTACGCCTTGCAGCATGATAATCATTTTATAAGCGCTTTCCTCGCTGATGACTTCCGTCATGCGGGGTTGGAACTCCTACCATTCCCTTCGTTGTCTTCTATCCGCGACACGAAAGGGGACCGTGCGGATGCCGCGGTTGGCAAAGGCGGTATATGAACTGACCATCTCTGCCACGGAGATTTCACAAGGACCGAGGCACAGCGACATGGAAGGATGGATGTCGCGGTTGAGCACGCCGAACTCGTGAATCCAGCCGTACCAAAGCCGACGGACTGAGGCGGCTCATCAGGTAGGCAGAAATCAGTTGTTAGACTGGGCCAGTCCCCCATTTCAACGTAACCATTTCCCCAGTATCGGGCAGCGGCTACCGTTGCGGGGAGTCCAAGGCTTTCCGGCCACGATATACGTCTGTTGCACGTTCGGCGCAAGGTCGCAGGGCGACATGCCGTTTTCCATGGCTAGCGTATAGAGGAATGGTTTGACGGTAGACCCGACCTGGCGTCGGCCCACTCCGGCCATGTCGTATTGGAAATAAGCGGTAATCCGGTCCGCCCACGTAGGGAAACTCACGTATCCGTGCGGGTGTCCATGCACATGAATCCTGCACGCAGGAAACTTTTTGTAATAGCGGATGGAAATCCATTGGTGTCATGATGGTATCCACTTCGCCGTGGTAAGAGAAAACGGTCATTTCTTGTGGCGTGTTGAACGACTTTTTGATGTCTTCTTCGCTACGCTCCGTTTTTCTTCATGGTGATATAGCGCTCGCTTTTTGTTCCATCGAACGGCGCGCATGATTTTCCACCTCCTAGTAGAAAGTTGGTTGGAGAACGGACGTGTCGTCTGGTGACGTTTTTCTTTGTCGAAGATGGGCTGCAGGTAACCGGCCACATGCTCTTCCACGCTTTCTTCCGCATATTGTTGCATGCGTGAGTCGATGGTGGTGTAGATTTTCAGGCCGTCCGTATATAGGTTATAAGGCGTACCGTCCTTTTTCCGGTTCTTGTTGCACCACCCGTATAAAGGGTCGGTTTCCCATGCCAACGAATCCTCATAATACTTTTGGTCTTGCCATGAAGCATAATCGCTTCGGTCGGGTTCTTTGGCCATCAACATCGTGCGCAGCCGTTCGCGCAGGTAAGTGGCCAGTCCTTCTTTGTGGTCCACGCGGTGGAAACGCAGCCCGATGGGTTCCAACTTGTGCAGCTCGGCATCTGCCTTGCTCAAATAACCGGCCTTGACCATCTGGTCCAGTACCACGTTGCGCCGCTCACGGCAACGTTCCGGTTTCCGCACCGGATTGAAATAAGACGGGTTTTTGCACATGCCGATAAGCGTCGCCGCCTCACATACCGAAAGGTTCTGCGGTTCTTTGTTGAAGTATGTGCGGGATGCCGTCTTGATGCCCACGGCATTATGCAGGAAGTCGAAATAGTTGACCGGTACATGGTGATGATTTCCTCCTTGGTATAGTACCGTTCCAACTTGACTGCAATCACCCACTCTATGGGTTTCTGCAAAGGCACGCTCCATCGTGCTCTGCGCCACGTCGCTATAAAGTTGTTTGGCCAGTTGCTGCGTAATGGTACTTCCTCCCCCGGCATTGCTTTGCCCAAGGATACCACGCTTTACCACGGCCCGCGCCAAAGCACGGTAGTCGATGCCCGAATGATCATAAAAGCGCTCGTCTTCCGTGGCCACTAACGCCTTGACCAACCAAGGGGAAAGGTCGTCGAAGCCCACGAAAATACGGTTGGCCCGGCTGTACGACCCAGGTACCCAGAAGTTTGCCGTCGGCCGAAACGGCCTGTGACGCGTATTTGTTGACGGGGTTTTCTAATTGATATAAGTTCGGCATGTATCCAATCCATCCGTGCCAGATGGCGTAAAAAGCCAAGGAAACTGCACTGACGCAAAGAAACAAAAATCACCCACAAAGTGATTACAAACTTCTTCCTCATAAATCTTTTTCTTTCATTTATCAAAGTGGCAAAGTGCAAAATTACAAATAAACTTTATAATAGGCTGTTTATTTGTGGAAAAGTTAACTGAAATGATGCGCACTCCTCTCTCGTTCCACTTTTTTTATGTAACTTTGAAAGCTGAAGAAATTCTATATATAAGCAAAAAGAAATCCGAAATGGAAAACAGGGAGTTTGGTAACTATTGCAGACCATTCCAAGGAAAAAGATCATGTATCTGCTCAGAATGGCCGGAGAATTTGAAACATACCAACCGCAAGCTGTTGGAGGGTAAAGTCGTGGCTACTTTGTTTTTGAACCGTCTACGAGGACACGGTTGAGTTTTGAAACGGCAGCTAACCGTTTGGGAGCGCGCGTCATAGGGTTTACCGACCCGAAAGTGACCAGTTCCACCAAGGGCGAAACCCTGAAAGACACCATCATGATGGTAAGCAATTATGCCGATTTGATTGTCATGCGGCATTATCTGGAGGGGGCGGCCCGTTATGCTTCCGAGGTGTCTCCGGTGCCCATTATCAATGCGGGCGACGGGGCCAACCAACATCCTTCGCAGACCATGTTGGACCTTTATTCCATTTATAAGACGCAAGGCACGCTTGACAACTTGCAAATTTATATGGTTGGTGATTTGAAATACGGACGCACTGTACACTCTTTGCTGATGGCCATGCGTCATTTCAACCCTACGTTTCATTTCATTGCCCCCCGAAGAGCTGAAGATGCCGGACGTGTACAAGCAGTATTGCGACATTCATCATAAAAATATGTGGAACACACGGGACTTTACCGCCGATACCATTGCCGGGGCGGACATTCTCTACATGACCCGTGTACAAAAGGGCGGTTTACCGACCTGATGGAGTATGAACGGGTGAAGGACCTCTATCTGCTCAAACTTTCCATGTTGAAGAAAGCCAAGGACAATATGCGTATCTTGCATCCGCTCCCCCGCGTGAACGAAATCGAGTACGCCATCGACGACGACCCGCACGCTTATTATTTCGAGCAGGCCCACAACGGCCTTGTTTGCGCGGCTTTGAGCTTTGATATGCGACGCCTTGGGGCTGACCTTGGACGATGTGATGAACGACCGGACGATTATTGACTAAAATACCGTAAGCATACAATGAAGAGACAAGAACTTTTGGTGGCCGCGCTTGAAAGCGGTACGGTGATAGACCACATTCCATCTAGCAAGCTCTTTGAGGTGGTCAACCTGCTCCACCTCGAACAGATGAAGACTTCCATTACTGTGGGCTACAACTTGAAGAGCAGAAAATGGGACATAAGAGCATCATCAAAATTGCGGGCAAGTTTTTCTCGGACGAAGAACTGAACCAGTTGGCCGTGGTGAGCCCGAACGTGACCTTATGTATTATAAAGGACTATGAGGTCGTGGAGAAAAAGGAAGTCGTTTTGCCCGAAGAACTGAAAGGTATCGTGAAGTGTGCCAATCCCAAGTGCATTACGAACAACGAACCGATGAAAACATATTTTCATGCCGTACCGGGCAAGGAAGGTGTGCTTCGTTGCCATTATTGTAATAAAGAGGTGGATTTGGACCACGTTAAACTGGTGTAACCCTTTCGGCTATGAAGCAAGACTGGAAACCCGGAACTATGATTTATCCCCTGCCCGCCTTGTTGGTCAGTTGTGGCAGCACGCCGGAGGATTATAATTTGTTCACCGTGGCGTGGGCAGGAACCATTTGCACCAATCCGGCCATGTGCTACATCTCCGTACGACCGGAACGGCATTCTTACGCGCTTATCAAGCAAAGCATGGAGTTTGTCCTCAACCTGACTACCGAAGACATGGCGTACGCCACGGATTGGTGCGGCGTGCGTTCGGGGCGCGATTACCGTAAATTCGAGGAAATGAAGCTCACTCCGGGAAAGGCCCGCATGGTGGCAGCCCCATCGTGGAGGAATCGCCGCTGAACATAGAATGCCGTGTGAAAGAGGTTGTATCTTTAGGGTCGCATGACATGTTCATCGCGGAAGTACTGAATGTGAAAGCCGATGAGCGTTATTTGGACGAGCAGAGCGGGAAATGGAGCCTGGACGCCAGTCACCCTTTGGTTTTACCTCCACGGGGGCTTACTATGGCTTGGGCAGGAAAATCGGTAAATTCGGTTGGAGCGTGGAGAAAAAAGAAAGAATGAAATCCAATTATTTAAAGTCAATAAAAATGAAAACAGACACAACAGTATTTGATTTGATTGAAAAAAGAGCACCAACGGCAGCTCAAAGGAATCGAACTCATCGCATCGGAGGAATTTCGTGAGCGACGAAGTGATGAAAGCCATGGGGTCTTGGCTGACGAACAAGTACGCCGAGGATATCCGGGAAAGAGGTACTACGGAGGCTGCCAGGTGGTGGACGAAGTGGAGAGCTTGGGCCATCGAACGGTATGCAAACTGTTCGGTGCCGAGTACGCCAATGTGCAGCCCCACTCGGGAGCGCGCAGGCCAATGCTGCGGTATTTTGGCATGCCTGAAGCCGGGTGACACCTTCATGGGCTTGAATCTGGACCACGGAGGCCATTTGTCCCATGGTTCGGCTGTGAATACTTCCGGTATCCTCTACCATGCCATCGGTTACAACCTCAACAAGGAAACCGGCCGTGTGGATTACGACGAGATGGAGAAACTGGCTCTTGAACATCGCCCGAAAATGATTATCGGCGGCGGTTCGGCTTACAGCCGCGAGTGGGATTATGCCCGCATGCGTGAGATTGCCGACAAGGTTGGTGCCATATTCATGGTAGACATGGCACATCCGGCCGGTTTGATTGCAGCCGGACTGTTGGAGAATCCGGTAAGTATGCCCATATCGTGACTTCTACCACCCACAAGACATTAAGAGGGTCCGCGGGGGGTATCATCCTGATGGGTAAAGACTTCGACAACCCTTGGGGGATTGAAGACTCCGAAAGGCGAGGTGAAGAAAATGAGCCAACTGCTCAACAGTGCCGTTTTCCCCGGTATCCAGGGTGGCCCGTTGGAGCATGTGATTGCCGCCAAGGCCGTGGCTTTCAACGAGGCGTTGCAACCCGAATTCAAGGAATGGGCTAAACAGTACAGAAGAATGCCAAGGTTTTGGCCGATGAACTGATGAAACGCGGTTTCGACATCGTAAGTGGCGGAACAGACAACCACTCCATGTTGGTGGACTTGCGTAGCAAATATCCCGACTTGACGGGCAAGGTGGCCGAAAAAGCCTTGGTAGCAGCCGACATTACGGTGAACAAGAACATGGTGCCGTTCGACAGCCGCAGTGCGTTCCAGACTTCCGGCATCCGTTTAGGTACGCCGGCCATTACAACACGTGGGGCAAAAGAAGATTTGATGGTACTGGTTGCCGAGTTGATAGAAAAGGTATTGAATGCGCCGGAAGATGAGAATGTCATTGCCGATGTGCGCAAGCAGGTGAACGAAGTGATGGCAGGTTATCCTTTGTTTGCTTATTAAGAAATACGAATTGTCGGGAATAAGACTGAAAAAGAGAACCGGACTCCCAGTGAACCCCTATGGAGTCTGGTTCTTTTTTATTTCCCTCCCTTAGCAAAGTTGCAATAATAGCCTATTTTATAAAAAGGCAAAAGAAATACACCGGGTTGGGATGCCTGCCATACAAGTTCCGTCGTAACATCGGTTCGCACAAAAGGCGAAACAACGGAATACAAAAGAAACAAGATGCAATCGTTGGAGAATGCCGTACGAGGCGCAGCATCTCAGAAGACCCCTCCAACTTCTTGCGGTGCACATAGAGCGTCCGTAATGACTCCTCCGTCTTTCGCAACACGTTGAGGTTCGTATCTAAGCCACAGTTCATCAAAGGATTGTCGATATGCAGGATTTTGATGCCTTCTTTTTTTAATGCCAATCCGAATAAAGTGTCTTCATGCCCGTAGTGCGTGATGGTTTCATCAAAAGGATGTTTGAGGAACGTTTCGCGGAGAATCATGAAATTAAACGTGCGGAAGACTTTGTAGGGGTGCAAAGCCCGTTTTTCGGCAGTGAAGTGAGGTTCGGCGTTTTTTTCGTAAAGATATGCCAAAGAAACCTCTGGTGACGGAAGCTGTTCCGGATGCACCAAGCCTCCGTAAACGACTTCAGCCGCATTACGCACAGCCATGTACCGGGACAGGAAGTCGCTACCGACCACCGACGCATCACAATCCATAAAAATAAGGTAGTCATATCGGGCGAGGTGCCCCAAGATATTGCGGATACGCGAACGACCCACGTTTTCTTGTAATTCGATATATTTACAGCCGGGAATGCCGTTGATTTTACGGTTTTTCACGCTTAAAGGCTTCCTCCGAAGCATCGTCAGCCACTAATATTTCGTAAGGGCATTCCAGTCTTTCAGCCTCGTTGTTGCAGGTCGGTCACCAATTTAACGCACACGTAGTTATACGTCGGAATCAAAATGGAAAGCATATTCTGTTTTATGGTATTTCGGTTTTCAAAACTTTATGAGGCCTGCGGGGTTCTTTTGGCATTGTATGATGAGTACATGGTTCGTCTTGTCATCTATCCGGAAACGGTTGTCGCTCCGTTCGTTGACCAACCAAGCGATGTGCTCTCCGCTACATACGACTAACTGCCTTTCTTTTTCAAACAGGTTTTTCTGGCAGTTTGTCAGGTAGTCGCTTACCAATTTCTGCCCCGTCATGCCGAAAAGGGACAAAAACGGTCCCCTTCTTGCACGAGCCTCACCGTTATGGGATATTCTATTTTGTCCAGGTCCAGGCACACCGTATCCTTGCTTCGAGGTATCGTAAAATGCCGGTCATAATGCACCCTGCGAATGAGGAAGGTAAAGGTCTTGTGTTACTTTCACACATCCTTCCAATGGAAGGACATGGCACAAACACTTGTATTGTTCGTCTTTACGGCTAAGCACAAGCGTTTTTCGGTCCCGAAGCAACCGCCATTCATGGCTTTCATAAACTTTTCCGGAACAACCATCCAAGTGGTCGAAAATCTCTTCCGCCTGCACGCTGTTGAAACCGTACGCGGACAGCAGTTCAAAAGAGCACGGTGCGCGCGGCAGGAACAGCCTTCAAGGCTTTGTATGTCGATACGGTCATTCCGGCATATACGCGCCTTCAAATCCTCTACGGCCATATTATATAAGGTATAGGCATCTTCCAGATGGCGTATCGTGCCTTGTAAGGTGTCGAGGATGGACGGGTTCACGGTTTTTCAGCATCGGCAAGAACTCCAGACGGATTTTTGTTACGGACGGCTTCCGTTTCCAGGTTCGTGCTGTCCGTGACGTAAAGGCTGTCCTTTCCCGGCCAAATATCGTTCGATTTCTTTCCGGTTCGTGTCCAACATCGGGCGTATGACATAACCGTTATGGTAGCGCATGCCCGTCAAGCCTTTCAACCCCGTGCCGCGGACCAGATGCAACAACAGTGTTTCCACGTTGTCGTCACGATGGTGTGCCACAGCAATTTTATCAAACCGCCAGTCTGCACGAAGCTCTTCAAAATATCCATAACGCAATTCACGTGCGGCCATTTCTATGCTGATACCTTTTTGACGGGCGTACGCCGCCGTGTCGAAATCTTTCGTATGCAAACGTATGGACCGTGAACGGCATAAATCGCGCACGAATTTCTCATCACGGTCGGACTCCTCCCCGCGCAGATGAAAATTACAGTGCACGGCTTCGCAATGGAAACCGGCCTTGTTGCAGCACCAATAGCAAAGCCACGGAATCGGCTCCTCCACTCAAGGCCACAAGTATCTTGTCATCCGGTCCAACCAACTGGTGCTCCCGGATACACGACATGACACTGTCATAAAAAAATTCTTCCTTCACCATATCCTCTTGTCTAAAACAAACAAACCCGTTGCAGGAGTATGCAAAGATAACAAATAAGCCTCAAAAATTAGCGATAGAAGTATTTTATTCTGTCGTTCCCGTTCTCTTTTTCATAATATAAGGTAAAAAGACGGAATTTGTTCCCCACGGCTTATTCCGTTATCCGTTTTTACATTATTTTTGTCCGATACATTTTATATGGTTCGACTTATGTGGCATGAATATATAGCTTATTTCATTATCGTGGTGGCTTTCTGTTGGGTGGGAAGGCGCGTTTACCGGTTCATACGTCATCCGGAAGACTCGTCGGCATGTGCAAGTTGTACGGCAGACTGTAAATTGAGGGGGTTGAAACGCCCTACAAGGAAAGAAAAACGGAGAAACTGCACCAAAAAAGAGGAAAATGCGCATAAATAATTGCGGTTTTCAAAAAAAGTTGTACCTTTGCAACGCAAAACGGAAATGGTTCCCTGACCGAGTGGTCAGGTAGCGGTCTGCAAAACCGTCCACAGCAGTTCGAATCTGCTGGGAACCTCTTCCGAGATGCGAAGATGTTGGTTCCCTGACCGAGTGGTTAGGTAGCGGTCTGCAAAACCGTCCACAGCAGTTCGAATCTCTTTGGGGAACCTCTTGACAAGAAAGCCGTTTCAAGTAGAAACGGCTTTTTGTATTCCCTATTCCAAATTCGGGTTCTTTTCATGGGGTTGTATTTTCCGTCAGTTGCCGATTGCGATTTGGCTTTCCTGCGGTATTCGTTAGGTGTCATGCCGGTAATCTTCTTGAAAACCCTGTTGAAATAAGAGAAGTCCTCGAAACCGACCAGATAGGAAGTTTGTTTTACCGGAAGGTCGTTCGTGACAAGCAATAACTGAGCTTTTTCTATTTTGCGTTGAATGATGAAATTGGCAGGAGTCGTTCCCGTTTCCTTTTTGAAGATACGGATAAAGTAGTTTTTAGATACACATAATGTTTCTGCCACTTTGTCGATGCAGAGGTCGTCCGAAATGTGATTGCGGATATAGGTGATGGCTTTTCTTATCCGGTCGTCCGTCACCACGGATTTAATATGAGCCGTTCTGAAAAAGGGGGGCAAGCAATTGGTAGACAATACCGCGCGAAATCATTTTGTTATAAAGCGGCCTCTGTTTGTTCTTTAATAAGTTGGATGCCAATGTGGAACTGTTGTCATAAGTAGTGGGATCGGATTTGCTCAACTTCATCGTCGGATTCAAGGAGTATAGTTCCTGGAAGATAGAACGTTCAAGCGAACCGGCCTGGATTTCCTCCGGCAGGATCAATCTTCCAAGAACAAGCTTTTTGGCCTGAGGGTCTTCATAAATGTGGGCATAGTAATGGGTAAAAGATGAGGTGCATTCATAACTGTGCGTAGTAAATGCGGGAATAAAGTACATGTGCCCTTCGCGAAGCTGCACGGTATGGTCGGGCAATATGACTTTGGCCGTACCTTCTATGACATAATAAAGGCGAGCAAAGGGCTGCTCACGTTTTCCAATTCCAATCTGCATTATGCAGGGCCAGTCCCACATTAAGGACAAAAGGGTGAAAATTGTCTATGTTAAATTCCATGGCGTATAAAATGAATTCAAAGATGGTAATAATATTCATTATTTTGCCCCCCCCAACAGTTAAATTATCATAAAACAGTTTTGTCCTATAAGATTTAGCCGATATTGTTCTTATTAAAGGCTATAAAGTCCAATAAGAACAATATGTTTTCACCTACTTTTGCATAAGCTATTTATGGTGCAAACAACATGATGAAAGAAATGACATCAATAAAAAGATTCTATTATGAAATATTCATATTTAGGAAAAACGGGAATGAAAGTGCCCGTATTGAGTTTTGGTGCCTCTTCATTGGGAGGTGTGTTTCGCTCTGTCAGCGAAGCAGAAGCGATTCGTGCCGTATTTACGGCGATAGAACATGGTATGACCTTCATCGACGTGTCGCCTTATTACGGTCACACGAAAGCCGAGACGGTATTGGGAGGGGCTCTGACGGAATTGCCGCGGAATCGTTCCTCTTGTCTACCAAAGTCGGACGTTACGGTGCAAATGGGGTGAACCTTTGGGACTATTCCGCTCAAAGGACTCGGGAAAGCGTTTTTGAAAGCATGGAACGGCTACATGTGGACTACATCGACCTTATTAATGTGCATGACATAGAGTTTGCAGATCTTTCCCAAATAATAAACGAGACCTTGCCGACATTGGTGGAACTACGGGAGAAAGGACTCGTTGGCCATGTAGGAATCACCGACCTGCAGCTCGAAAACCTGAAATGGGTCATCGACCGTGTGCCGGAGGGACAGTGGAAAGCGTGCTCAATTTTTGCCATTATTCGTTAAACGACGACCGGTTAGCCGATTTCTTGGATTACTTCGAGGCAAAAGGAATCGGAGTCATCAACGCATCTCCATTCTCCATGGGATTGTTGTCGCAGCGTGGTGTACCGGAATGGCATCCGGCTCCGGCTGCATTGGTCGAAGCTTGCCGCAAAGCCTCGGACTATTGTCTGTCACAGGGTTATCCTATAGAAAAGTTAGCGATTCAGTTTTCGGTCAGCAATCCTCGTATTGGTACCACCCTTTTCAGTTCTGCCAATCCGGACAACGTGCTCAAGAATATACAATATATCGAGGAGCCGATAGATTGGAATTTGGTAGCCAAAGTGAAAGAAATCATCGGAGATCAACAACGTGTAACGTGGAAAAACACATAAAACCGGAAAGAGATGGAATATACAATCATTGATGCCCATTCCCATTTATGGCTCAGACAAGATACCGAAGTCGACGGGCTGCCCATCCGCACCCTCTCGGGAGGTAAATCGCTTTTCATGGGAGAAGTCCGGCAAATGCTCCCGCCTTTTATGACGGACGGAAGAAACACGGCTGAAGTGTTCCTCTCTAACATGGACTATGCGCAAAGTCAGTGCCGCCGTGGTCACACAAGAATATATCGACGGCATACAGAACGATTACCTGATGGACGTACAGGCCCGTTACCCGAATCGCTTTTTGGTATGCGGTTTGTGCGAGTTCCGCAAACCGGGATTTCTGGTGCAGGCCAATGAACTGATAGGGGAAAGGATTCAAGGCCATCAAGGTTCCGGCCAACCGCTTGGTTTTGTCCACAGGCAGGATTCCGTTGAACGGCGACGAAATGATGGCCATGTTCCACCTCATGGAGGGACACCGGATTATCCTGTCGATAGACATGTTGGAAGGCGACACCCAAGTGGGAGGAGTTGAGGACGTGATTACGGAATGCCCGGATCTGAAGATTGCCATCGGACATTTCGGGATGGTGACTTTTCCCGGTTGGATGGAACAAATCAAATTGGCACGTTATCCCAACGTATTCATAGAGTCCGGTGGCATCACATGGCTTTTTCAACGATGAGTTTTATCCTTTCAAAGGAGCCGTGCGTGCCATCCGGGAAGCTGCCGGACTCGTCGGGATGGAAAAATTGATGTGGGGATCGACTATCCGCGCACCATCACGGCGATAACCTATCGCATGTCCTACGATTTTGTTGTAAAGCAATGAGCTGAGCGATGAGGAAAATCCCTGTTCTTGGGAGGCAATGCAAAAACTTTCTACGGCTTCGGTGCCTTGCCCGTATTACCTTATATTAAAAACATGTCAGAATGAAAGCATTTCAGATTATATCGCCGCTTCATACGGCTTTAAAGGAAATAAAGCGCCTGCCTGCCGGACGGGCGAAGTATTGTTACGTATCCGTTATGTAGGTTTCTGCGGCTCAGACCTCAACACCTATTTGGGGCGGAACCCGATGGTACGGATGCCTGTCATCCCCGGCCATGAAGTGGGCGCTACGATAGAAGTTGTGGGCACGGATGTCCCCGACTTTCTGCGCCCGGGACAGAATGTCACCGTCAATCCTTACACGAATTGCGGCAAGTGTGCCGCTTGCCGCAACGGGCGAGTCAATGCTTGTGAACATAACGAGACTTTTGGCGTACAACGGGATGGCACCATGACGGAATTCGTGGCCGTGCCTTGGCAGAAAGTCGTAACGGCCGACGGGCTTTCCGCCCGCGACTGTGCTTTAGTGGAACCCATGAGCGTGGGCTTCCATGCCGTGTCGCGTGCTCAAATTACGGACATAGACACGGTCATGGTCATCGGCTGCGGCATGATTGGCTTGGGGGCTATTGTCCGTGCAGCCCTGAGAGGAGCAAAGGTGATTGCCGTGGATTTGGATGACGAAAAGCTTGAGGTGGCGCGTTCCTTGGGGGCCACCTGCCTTCTCAATTCCAAAACGGAGGACGTGCATGCCCGGCTGATGGAATACACCGGAGGCTTAGGCCCGGACGTAGTGATTGAGGCTGTGGGCAGTGCGCCGACATACGTCATGGCCGTTCAGGAAGTATCCTTCACCGGACGTGTAGTGTACATCGGATATGCCAAAAAGCGATGTTTCTTTCCAAACAGAAGTTGTTCGTGCAGAAGGAGTTGGACATACGTGGTTCGAGAAACGCATTACCGGAAGATTTTCGCGCCGTGGTCCGTTATTTGCAACAGGGGCACTGTCTGACGGGCAAGCTCGTCACCCGTGAGGTCTCCCTTGAACAAGCCGGGAAAGCATTACAGCAGTGGGCGGATGAACCGTCTAAGGTTTTCCGAATCTTGGTGAAGTTTTAAAAAGATTTACATTCATCTAAATGTTGGATTTATGTATAAAAGAAATATTCAATTATATATAATGAGAACCATTTGTATCATTTGTTTGCTAGTACATGTACTGTGCTTTCAAACAGCTTGTACAATTCTCAGTGAGACTCCCCGCGAAACAACCAACATCAATAATACTTGGAAGTACGCCCAAGGCGATTACACAGGAGCTGAACAAGTAGATTATGATGACAGCTGTTGGGAAAACATTGGTATTCCTCATTCTTTCAGCATACCCTACTTTATGGCAAAAGATTTCTATGTGGGGTATGGGTGGTATCGGAAACATTTGCAACTGGATGAAAAGGATTTGACGAAAAAGCTCTTCTTGGAGTTTGACGGTGTGTTCCAAGATGCGGAAGTTTTTGTTAACGGGAAATTAGCAGGCAGGCATGTGGGAGGATATACGGGCTTCTCAATAAATATCTCTGATTGTGCAAAGGTTGGTGATACCATGGTAGCGGTTCGGGTAAATAATTTATGGCAACCGGATGTAGCCCCCGGGCAGGAGAACATGTATTCAGTGGAGGTATTTATCGCAATGTACGGTTAGTGAAAAAACTCCCGTACACATTGCTTGGTATGGTACGTTTGTAACCACTCCGGAGTTGGAGGAACAGGGATGGAAAAAGCTCATCGGTAAAAATTGAAACGGAATTGTGTAATGACAGCGATGAATCAGGAACCTACCGCTTGGAAACGCGTATTCTCAATGAATGGGGGAGAAGAAGTGGCGGTAACGGAAACCACGGGAAGATTGGCCGCTAACGAGTGTAAGGTGTGGATGCAACAGACAGAACCGATTCAGGAACCTAAACTGTGGACACCTCAGACCCCTATCCCATGTACAAAGCGGTTAGTTCGCTCTATAAAGATGATGAGTTACTGGACTGTATGGAAACCCCGTTTGGTTTCCGATGGCTCAAATGGACAGCCGACAAAGGTTTCTTTCTAAACGGTAATCGCTTGGTTATTCAAGGTGCCAATGTGCATCAAGATCAGGCCGGTTGGGGAGACGCTGTGACGGAAAGTGCCGCCCGGCGGGATGTGGCGATGGTAAAGGAGGCCGGATTTAACTTTATCCGTGGCTCACATTATCCATGCTCCGTTTTTTGTTCAGGCTTGCGATGAACTGGGTCTTCTGTTCTGGTCAGGAAGCTCCTTTTGGGGCATAGGTGGATATGGAAGGACGGTTCATGGAGTAGTAGTGCCTATCCGGTGGATAAAACTCATACGGCTGCATTCGAAGAAAGTGCCTTGCTGCAATTAGAGGAGATGATACGCATTCACCGTAACCATCCGTCCATTGTGGCGTGGAGTGTGTGTAATGAAGCCTTCTTCCGCCCCGGAGGCTATGGATGGCATGCGCGGATTGTTGCAGGAAAATGGTAAAATCGAGTTCATCAGTTAGATCCGACACGTCCAGCAGCCATTGGAGGCGCCCAACGTCTATCGGGGAAGGACGCATTGACCATATCGGAGATGTGGCAGGCTATAATGGTGACGGGGCCATTATTCCTGACTTCCAAAATCCGGGCATTCCCAACATTGTTTCGAATATGGTTCCGAAATCTCGTCAGACCGCCCTGGAGAATATAACGCGAAGTGGGGATGCATAAAGCAGAATGAAGGGTGGAAAGGCTATCCTTGGCGCAGCGGACAAGTTAGTTGGTGTGCTTTTGACCACGGCAGCATAGCCGGAAGCACGATGGCCAAGTTGGGCATTATCGATTATTTCCGCATTCCAAAACGTTACTGGTACTGGTATCGCAATGAATATGCAGGTATTGCTCCACCGGAATGGCCGATAGATAGTGCGGCTGCAAAACTGAAATTGGAAGCTAGTGGTACGATTGTAAAAACGGACGGCACGGACGATGTACAGTTGTTGGTTACGGTATGTGACGTTTCGGGCAAATGGGTCAGCCAGTCGCCCGACGTGGAATTGCGTATTGTATCTGGTCCGGGCGAGTTCCCAACAGGACGTTCCATCCGTTTTGAGGCTGACAGCGACATCCGCATCATGGATGGGCAAGCCGCTATCGCCATGCGTTCCTACTATGCAGGCAAAACTATAGTAGAAGCCACGTCCGAAGGTTTGGAACCGGCACAGGATTACGATTACGTTTAAGGGTGGTGAGGAATATAAAGAAGGAGTAACTCCGATAGTAGAACGTCCCTATAAACGTTATGTACGTGAGGGGAAGACGGAGGTTATACAAACTTTCGGGCGAAACAATCCTACTACTAGCAGCAACGCAAATGAACATACTCCCGGCATGGCTTCCGATGGAAATATTCGGACTTATTGGAAGGCTTCAGCGGAGGATAAATCGCCTTTCTGGACAGTGAATACGGAAAAGGGCTTGCAATTAAAGGAAATCCAACTGCATTTCCCCGATGAAGCGGCTCGCCGCCATATATATAGTGGAGGCATCACATGATAACAACACATGGGAAGTACTCTGTGACAAGTCAGAATATGCAAACAGAACAGAACCTGTTGTTGTCATTCTCTGAGGAAGTCCCGGCCGTTTGTCCGTATCCGTTTTTTGTGAAAACGACAAGGCTGCATTGACGGAAGTGATTGTGAAAGGGATTGTTTTGGAATAAGAGAAATACGAGGTCAATTAAATAAATGTATCTATGTTGGAATTGAATAAAACAACGGCCTCCAAGAGTGAAAGGCCAGAGAGAATCATACAGTTTGGCGAAGGTAATTTCCTGCGCGCTTTCGTGGATTGGATTATATCAAATATGAATGAGCGCAGTAACTTTAACGGCAGTGTGGTCGTGGTGCAACCTATCGAAAAGGGCATGGTGGATGTGCTCAACCGGCAGGATGGCCTTTACCACGTCAACCTGCAAGGGCGAAAACGGGCAGGTGGTAAACTCATACCGCCTGATAGATGTCATCAGCCGTGCGCTTAACCCCTATAGCCATTTTGACGGTATATGAAACTGGCCGGCAACCGGGAAATTCGTTTTGTCGTTTCCAATACGACCGGGCCGGCATCGCATTCGATCCGGCTTGCAGGCTCGACGACCGTCCGGCTGTCTCTTACCCCGGAAAACTGACGCAACTGCTCTACCATCGTTTCCGTCATTTCCGTGGCGACAAAAAGCAAGGGGCTGCTTATTTTTCCCTGCGAGTTGATTTTCCAGAACGGGCATCATCTGAAAAGAATCATCCGACAATATATCGACCTCTGGCAGCTTGGCGAGGATTTTGCGGCATGGTTCGAAGGGGCATGCGGCGTGTATGCCACGTTGGTGGACCGTATCGTGCCGGGCTTTCCCCGTAAGCACATCGAAGAGATTCAGGAAAGGCTGCAATACAAAGACCAACTCGTCGTATGCAGGGGCGAAGGCATTCCACCTTTGGGTCATCGAAGCTCCGGAAAATGTGGCGCGGGAGTTTTCCGGCTGCGGAATGCAGCCTGAACGTACGCTTTGTGCCCGACGAAGAACCTTACCACCGGAGAAAGGTGACCTTGCTGAACGGGCCTCATACGCTACTCTCCCCCCGTGGCATATCTTTCCGGAGTAGACATCGTGCGTGATGCCTGCCAAGACCCGGACGTGGGGCGGTATATCCACAAAGTGATGTTCGACGAACTCATCGAGACGATAGACTTGCCACAGGGAAGAACTCGGACGTTTGCCAACAGCGTGATGGAACGGTTTACCAACCCGTTTGTAGACCATCAGGTCACGTCCATCATGCTGAACGCCTTCCCTAAGTTCGCCACGCGGGATTTGCCGGGACTGAAAGAATACCTCAGGCGCAAAGGCACGCTCCCGTCCGGAATCGTGTTCGGCCTGGCAGCCCTGATTATTTATTATAAAGGTGGCAGCCGCGAGGATGGTACTCCGATTGTCCCGTCCGACTCCCCCGACATCATGGCACGTGGCCTGCTTGGCAGGGACGGCGACGAGCAAAAAGGTGGCCACTGGCGTGTTGGAACGTACAGTTGGTGGGGTGAAGATTTGAACCGGATACCCGGATTGGGCGTACTCTTGGCACGTTACCTGAAAGACATCCGCTTACAGGGCATGCGGGAGGCACTGAAACACATGTTGGATTCATAGGATTTCTTTATGTTGAAATATATTATCATTCATCCGGCGGACAATGTGGCCGTGGTTGCAAACCGTTGGAGGAGGGAGAAAGCATCACATACGGGAGCACGATTGTCAAGGTGAGGGAGCAGGTTCCGGCCGGCCATAAAGTCTCGTTCGCCCATATTGCCGCCGCCGGACAGGGACGTTATCAAGTATGGCAGCCCCATCGGGCATGCCACGAAACGATAGAACCGGGCCGGTGGGTGAACGAGCGGATGTTGCGTACCAACCTGAAGGGCATATCGGATTACCGGTACCAACCCGTACCCGTCCCATGCCCCCTGCCCGACTGCCTGCGGACCTTCCGGGTTATGCACGCAGGAACGGCGAAGTGGGCATCCGCAACGAATTATGGATTATCCCCACCGTGGGATGCGTCAACGGCGTAGCCGAACGTTTGAGCGCGGATGCTCGAAAGAAACCCGTGCCGAAGGAATAGACGGCATCAGGGCTTACACGCATAATTACGGGTGTTCGCAATTAGGAGACGACCACGAGCATACGCGCCCTCATCCTGCGCGACATGGCACTCCATCCCAACGCCGGCGGCGTGTTGATACCATCGGCTGGTTGCGAAACAACCAACCCGACGCATTCCGTGCCTTACTTGGAGACTATGACTTTACGGGCGCATACGCTTTATGGTCTGCCAACACGAGGAGGACGAGATGGAGAGCGGATGACGATTCTCCGGGATTTATATGCCCGGATGGTGGGAGACAGCCGGACGGAAGTGCCGATGGAAACTGAAAATAGGACTCAAATGCGGAGGTTCCGACGGCTTTTCCGGCATTACGGCCAATCCGCTTTTAGGATGTTTCTCAGACTACCTCGTGGCACAAGGGGGCACCACGGTGCTTACAGAGGTGCCTGAAATGTTCGGTGCCGAAACGCTTTTGATGGCGCGTTGCAAGGATGCGGCGGTTTTCCGGAAGACCGTCTCGCTCATCAATGGTTTCAAGGACTATTTCATCAGCCGGGCAACCGGTCTTCGAGAACCCCTCGCCGGGAAACAAGGCCGGGGGATTTCCACCTTGGAAGAAAAGTCATTGGGATGTACGCAGAAATCCGGGACGACTGCCGTGTGCGACGTGTTGGAATATGGAGAAACCTGTCTTCTCGGGACTGAATTTGCTGAGTGCTCCCGGCAACGACCTTGTGGCCAGTACCGCTTTGGCGGCCTCCGGATGCCATATCGTGCTGTTCACGACCGGACGCGGCACACCTTTCGGTACGTTTGTGCCCACCGTGAAGATTTCGTCCCACACCGGATTAGCGGAGAAAAAGTCTAATGGATAGATTTCAATGCCGGCACGTTACTGGAAGGAGAACCCATGCCACTTTCGTATTGGAACGCTTCACGTCTTTCGTCCTCGACGTGGCCAGTGGGCGGCAGACGTTGAACGAAGAGAACGGTTATCACGAAATTGCTATTTTCAAGTCCGGCGTTACACTGTAAACCGGAATCATGCTTCCGGAAGATTTTCGCTTTCCGGAAGATTTTCTTTAAAGAAAAGACTTACCTTTGCGTAGTAAACAACGATATGACGGACGACAAAGATAAACAATGGACGGTTTTGGAGAGTGAATACCTCATCCGTCGCCCCTGGCTGACTGCCCGGCGCGACAAGGTGAGGCTTCCCAATGGCGTGGAAAATGACGAATACTACGTGTTGGAGTATCCGGATTGGGTCAATGTGATAGCCTTGACCGAAGATGGAAAATTTATCATGGAAAGGCAATACCGTCATGGATTGCAGTGGACCGGTTATGAGATATGTGCCGGGGTGTGCGAAGAAGGGAAACGCCGTTGGAATCCGCTCAAAGGGAACTGCACGAAGAAACGGGATTCGGTGGCGGGGTATGGGCGCACTTGATGACCATTTCGCCCAATACGTCTTCCATGAACAACCAATGCCATTGTTTTGTGGCACGGGGAGTGAACGCATGTCGGCTCCCCACCGGGAAGCCACCGAGGACATCAGCGTGCATTTCCTAACCGTGGAGGAAGTGCGCAGCCTCTTGCAGCACAACGAAATCAAGCAGGCGATGCTCGCTCCGTTATGGCGTTATTTTGCAGAGCACCATCTATGGTAGGTCAGGCTTCATCCGCTTCCGAATGGCAGGACATGCTGTCCGGTCGCCTTCCTATGCGGGAAGTCCGCGCCCAATGGGGAAACGCTTGGCATACGATGGCATGTTCCGCGACACGCTGTACCGTATCATGGCGGATGGCGACAGCCGCATGGCGGAAAATGCTGCATGGATCTTCACGTATGCGGATACCGACCTTTTGCCAAGCCTCCCGCCGCACTACGTGGACACGTGGATGGAACGTGCCATGGATACCCGGGCGAAACGCTCCGCCGCCTCGTTGCTCACGCTCATTTCCCGTTCTGTGCTCCCCCATCTGTTCCGTACGTATTTCTTGGACTATTGCCTTATCGGCATGTCTTCTTCTCGGTATCCCTATAGCGTCCGTGCACTTTGTATGAAACTGGCCTATAAACTATGCCTCCCCCATCCAGAGTTGCTAGACGAATTGAAGTCAAATCTCGAAATCACGGAACCGGATCTTCTTCCGCCCTCATTGCGCAGTGTGCGCTGCCGTGTCATGGTTGGTATTGTTTCCCAAAAACGAGGGATAAGGCTACTGACAAAATGTCAGTCTTTATCTATACGGGCCGCACATGCCGGACACAGTCCTTTGAGTACATAATTCACCCCGTGCAGGACGAATCCTTCCGGTGCCTGCACCACCGGGACCGCCTGACTCCGAAAACAGAAAGCCCGATGGCATCCTTCGCAATAGAAATGTACGTGCTGGTCGCTCACCGAACAAGTGCAATCGTCGCTGCATACCGCATATTTCAGTGCGCCTGACCCGTCATCAATGGCATGAATCAGGTGATGGTCCAGAAACAGCGAGATGGTGCGGAATATGGTGGATTTATCCACGGTTTGCAGTTTTTCTTCCAAGTCGGGTTGTGACACGGCACGGTTCATCTCCATCATCGTACGGAGGAATAAAACAGGGCGGATGGCTGTGGGTTTCACGTTCCGTAAATTCAGTTTATGCAAATAGATGTCTTCTTCCATAATGTATATGCCTCCAATATAACCA